>Ga0214477_100191_pt1 | contig 43121 bp, 34 predicted proteins | sample M1_20Mar14CPVII9_FD_165058 | JGI IMG/M metagenome (GOLD analysis project Ga0214477, IMG submission 165058) | Marine eukaryotic communities from Monterey Bay, California, United States - M1_20Mar14CPVII9sort6BwellC16 | ecosystem: Environmental > Aquatic > Marine > Unclassified | place: USA... | reverse complement strand
TTCAACAACTATTGAGAATACTGAAGACGATAACGTTAGTCAGACGAGTAGTATGTTGGGTTTATCAATGCTCTTGAAGAGAATGGCATTCAATAAGGCATTCAATAAGTGGGAAACTCTTCATCACGATACAATTCTTAAAACTGATGATCATATGTCTGATGAGATTGCTCTGATTGAGGAAGAGGAGGAGGAAGAAGAAGAGGTTGCTTTACAGTGTATTGATAACTCTTTTGATGATACTATTACTGACGAGGACGAAACAGAAGTTTGGTATCATATAGGAAGTGGACGAATAGTATCCGCAAGAGAGGCAAGGGCAGTCTTAGCCGCAGAAGGTTCCTATCAAGTAGATGATGCTAATGATACCAAAGATACTGTTGAGATGGCAACACCACCTACTATGAATATTGTTGCTACTACGCAGAGGAGGGTCATATTCCCAGAGCTCGAGAGCCAACTTGAGGAATACAAGTATCAGTATAACTTTTGAGAGAATGAGATTCTGAGCTCTGATTGAGATTATGCTACTTAAAGCATCAGCCAAGGAATTGTGATACGCCACTTACTTAGGAAGAGAAATACTAATCTGATAATAATACATGTATATTAAACGAATTAGGACAACTCTCTTCCTAATTGCATGGTTCATCATATTATGTCAGATACATAATCGAGTCTCGAGGATACCCCAAGATACCAACAAATGTCATCGGCCGTTTTTTTTGGCTGATTGTTGTTTTTCATGATCAAACATGGCTGATGGCTGTTGATGGCCGCATGCTGTTATTGTCTCGTCCGTCTCTATAACATAGTATTATTCACTTCAGTTGCAAGCAGAGATACAATATGGTACGATCTAGACCAAGTATGATGATGTCAACAATACTGATATCATTGATGATGTTGCCAACCACTTATGGTGCATGTGCTGTTGTATTGGTATTTGAATGGAAACGACCGTGGATAACTTTTATTATATCACCGGATACTACAAAGTTAAACCTTGACGATGATATCCTTTCTCTACCCAATCCGCCTAGGAATAAATTGTATCTACCATATTGTTGGGGGTGTACTCAATATTCATATAATTTGTCGTCAACATCACCATCAACAAATGTTCCAATCATACCACCGCCACCAAACACAGAGTCAAAAGAGGAGAGTATTACCGATCAATGCCCTGCTGAACATACCTTCTTGCCAATCGAGGAAGATCGTTCTGAAGTAGTAGACGTGTCTCCACAACATATAACAATTGATGAAGAATTGCTATTGGCACTTATTATTATATTATCGAAGGGTGCACCAATACGTCAACATAACTCTAGCATTGATGAAGATTCACCTCCGAGTTATGATAATTTATACACACAGCAAGTCTTTCTTCTCTCGGTCCTTCTTTTGTGTGTTGCAGCAATAATGATCAATAATCTAAATGAAGAGAAAGGAGAAGGAGTCTCAAATGATAACATAACTGCAATGAAAAGAAACTTGGAAGTAGATACTGATTTAGACAGCAACGACAATGTAAATAATGATGAAGAGAAGGAAGAAGACGATACCCCTCGAGCTGTTGAGCCACCTAACAATGCACTAGAACATGTATTGAAAGTGCTAAATATTGGGAATGAAAAAAACAAGAAAGATAGCAAGAAGAAGGTTCTAGAGAAGAAGAATGTGAACATCAAGAAGGAGAAAGATAAGATGATGAAAGATATCAAAAAGATCAAGCGTCGGTCTACAATCGCCAGTTGTGATAGTACTGCTGACTATCCATTGAAAGAGAATCAACCATTAGCCACAAGAGAAGAAGAAAGAAAACCTGCTGGAAGAAGAAGACCTACTTTAGTAAAGCGGCAAACATCTCAGAAGGTATACGGAAAAGGAGAAAAGTTACTTCAAGTCGTTTGACACTAGGTAAAGAAGGAATATGGAAAAGGAGATTTGTACCTTAATTGGGGTCAACTACGATTGCATACCGGTGTTTTAGGTGTGTTTGTCTTACCTAGTTATATGTGTCTTTAATATTGTAAATTAATATATGTTGCTATGTATGTTATATCATTCTTCATATCCATTAGCCAACATCATGTCAATACATATCTAGGTAACGGTATCTACCTCTTAAGTTTTTTTAGCATTTTTTTCTTCACAAAAAAAGCTCCTTGAAATAATTTCAATTAATATCATTGGTGTGTTTTATCTCTCTTGTTTGTTATATCGTACAATGGAGGATCATATGAATGTACCTGTTACTTATCAGGAGGCGGAAGCATTAGTTGCTCAATGTTTATTATCAATGGCAAATAAGCCGTTTGTATCAACAGCCGGAGTAACGACGCCACAATGCGATGAACCAGAGGCATTGGAAGAGTCTACCAAGAATACAGATATGTCCTGGAGTTGCCACAAATGCAATATGACAAACGCAGCAAAGAGGAAAAGATGTCAAGGATGTTTAGGTTGGCGTGGAGGTGTTCGGAACTTTACACGTCGATTAACAAATACTAGGAAAGTAAGCGTCGAAGATATCAATGATAACATGCAAATTGAATTACGGTCAAAAGAAACGTATTCCTTTGATAAATCTGGTGCAGTTCTTCCCGATCCAAATCAATGGGAACAGGAGAAGTATTCAATGGCACAATGGTACGGAACTCTGCTCTTTTTGTATCTACTTCATTCAATGCAAACATCTAACATTATTTATACTATCATTGCAATTCATGCTTGTATACTTCTTACGTTATAAAAAACAATGATTAGTGATATGGTCTGGGATAGTACAATGGCAGGCCGGGCGTCTATTGAAGTATCTCTCCTTGAGTCTATTATACCCCACGATCGTAAAGAGTCAGCTCTGACACTGTTTCATGAGAACTCATATCAATTGAATGGTACGTGCATGTTATACTCATTACATTACAGTTTGTATTATTAGTTACTTATTCATTTCAATGGTGTATATGGTTGCTATAACATTGCTCTATCTTTATCTAACCCATGCCACACAGGTATCCTCGATAAGGTAATGAGAGAAGAACCTAATCATGGAATGAATTGGTCACCAGCATCAAAGAAGAACTTTACTTCAAATATTGACAGAAAGAAGGATTTTACCAAAGTTGCAAAGGCCATGTCAAAAAGTACAGGAGATCTTCAAGCATACTACTACTCTTCCTTCAAGAATACCGTGAGTATCTCTCTTTCTTCTTTAATCCATCTTTCGTTCGTTACCAAACACCAATGATATATCTTATTGAAACACCATCTTTCTCTCTGCAGCGTGAGTATTTGAAACTAAAACGCACACCAAAGCACAAAGTTAGGGTGACAACAAGGAGCTCCAGTGGCGCCAATAGCGGCGCTGCCAGTAGTGACTGGAAATGCCGAATATGCGGAGGGCAAGGCGAACTACTCGTTTGTGATATGTGCCAGTCTATGGTCCATCTCCGTTGTGTTAGTCCTCCGCTTGATGTTGTTCCGACCGGTAGCTGGTTTTGTGAACACTGTGATCCCCACTGCTGAGTACAGGTCGATATTTCCCAATGATAGTAGATAGTAGAGTGTTGAGATACTAGCCATTAATTCATGTACAATATGTCCATTTTAAAGTTCATCTTTTGATAGTTTCACATATAATATTGAATACTACTAATCCCACTGCATCAATGTTGTGACTGTTGATACTGACATTGCACTGATCCCAAAAATAACCACTAGAATGTTTGTCAGCCATAACAGTATTGTCAGTGTGTAGTCCAGAATCTCCTGTTACCTTTGCTTTCAACTCATCCCCAAATGCAGGATTGGAGGTGATACAACTCAAGTATATTACTCGTATGGTCTATAATCTCATGTATAGGAGAAACCAATTCCTTGACAACGGATGAGATGCTTGCCTTTTATACTGCCTTCGCCATAACCATCCTTCTTGTGTTCATTGCAATCTTGAGAGTCTCCGTCTAGTCTCTGTACATGAAACTTGCATTTTGCTCTGCAACATGCATAGCAGTTTGATTATGTAATGTTAGCTCTCCGACCAGCACTTGACTCTCTTTTCTAATGCATCACTGATCCATCAACTCCATAAACTTCAATCATTCAATGCTTTTAGTCAAAAAAGATACGGTATCTTTTTACGCATGTGGCACACGGTCCTCATCACTATCGTACTCACATTGCAGCGCAATTAAGAAGGTAGTTGCTAAAGGAGATTACTAACCACGCAATAAATTACTGATAAGTCAATGTAGCTCACTGGGTAGTAAAGTCGTCTGCTATAGTGCCAAGAGGCACCTGCAATGTATGATGACTAACAAAACTCTAATGATACACATCAATTGCAATAACAATATACATTTTTTCTGTAATAGTACTGTACACAAAGCAACGCCAATGGATAACACGATTGTCACTATATCTTATGTACCGCCTTTAAAATATACCTGCGTGTATCTGTGACCCCGAGTGTGTTGTCTGGTACCATCTTATTTAAAAATGTGCGTAGTGTATTTGGGGCAGTAGTCAAGGCATTAGACAATGTGATTAACATTAAAGTGATATTCACCTAATGGCGGGTTATAAAAAAGAAAAAGTGATATTTATTTCTAAAACATCATTAAGAATACCAACAATCATGTCAACCATATCAACAATACCCAATTGTTAGGTTGTTAGTGGAATGTACCTTAAATTTGTATGTTGTTTTTAGTTGACTTAGGTCTTCTGAAAGGCTATGACGCTAGTAATAGTATGATCAAACAATGGTAAGAACAAATGTATCTGAGTTTCGTATACTGTGCCTATTTTATCATTCTTATCTCGTCTTAATCATCTATCTCCCCTCTTGTAAGTTGCATACGCCTCAAACTTTTGGCGATTTTATTCGTGCGTTTTGGGCCAAAATTAGCTGAGGAGCACAATTTGTTGATAGCAACAAGTAGCAACTGTCCACCTCTGGTAAACAAACACCAGACGCCAAACATCCGTGCCACGCCGCATAAAGTTGCTTAGGGTCCACCGGTCACGATACGCCACCGTTCGTTCCGCTCCAATTCATCCTCGGCAGCAGAGGTAAGTTAAAGATCTTTTTTATTTTTGATATCGTTATGTTGCTTATTTGGTCTGCTGCACTTTCCCAACCAACTGTACCTCCATATATACCCTGACCCGTCTTAATTTATAATTTTATATACAGGATCTGGCACCTAATAAGATTATTACACACTCCAGTGGCCATCTTCTCTGGTATTTACCACCACATTATACTGCTAAGTTTAATATACATTGCACCAAGTAGAGACTAAAAATATATCACTGTCATCGAATCATACACCACATTAGTCACTCCATATATCAGTATCACGTAATTCATTCATTCCATACACGTAAGTTGGCTGGGTGGTACTGTGCCTTTTACTTAATGTGTTTAAAAAAATATCTCATCTTTTTGTATGGTTCATGTGAATGTGCCATCTTCTTTCTTTTCCTTTGATTCTTTTATACAGTGGATTATATTTACTTATATTATGCGAAATAACAAGGTAAATCGAATATGTGGTGTATATCAAATGCAATCTGGGTATATCATACAGTATGATTTACCATGAACGTTTTTTCTAATCAACTCTCATCAAATAATTAATACCCTTTTACATTGGTTCACCTCTTTCTTTATACTACCAACCTTATAACAACCAGAAAATGGCTAAGGAATCAAATGAGAACGATAAATTGTATGCAGGGAAACGTAAAAAAAGATGGATGGAACAGAGTAGGCCTACTTGGAAGGAACGGTTGAATTCCACAACCGGTTCCAACATTGCTGGTATCGCCCTCTTCTCCTTCTTCATCCTCATCCTCTCGGTTCTTTTCCTTTGGTGTAAGTCTCAATCAATTATATCAAGTATAAATGCTGCTGGAGATATAACTACTACGTCAAACAATCCAACAACTGTACCAACGGGTACTGCACCTACCAATGCACCCACAAATGATTTACTCTCTACGAATCCAACCTCTTCTCCCACAATCAATTACGATCCGGTGTTTGTTGAACCTGAACCTTGTCAGACTGATGAAGTGGATATTGTTAATGGTGGATGTAATACTACTATTGGTGCAGCATTTACTCCTGTTAGTGTTGGAATGACTATACGTGGAACATTATCAACATTCGATACTGCAGATGGATCAAAAGGTCGTGATATCGACCAATATCGTCTCCATCATAGTGGAGGGTTTCTATCAGCATCAGTTTCTTCCAACTATCCACTAAGGCTTGAGTTATTGGCTGGCTTTGATGATTGGCAATGTCCTTCAGATGGAAAGCTTAAGATTGTTGAGGTGTCCCAAGGTGATAGCAATCCGTCTGTTGCTCACATTCTGGACCCAGGGTATTATGCAGTGGTTGTATCACCAGTTGATGATACTGGTCTTGAATGTAAGAGTGGTGTTGGGTATGATTACACTTTGAAGATTGATGAGTATGTGTACAATACTCTCCCACAATTGGATGACGTGTCACTGCCGAGTGGAGGTGGCCTTTCATTCGGAGCCGACTTTGGTTATGGCGGTGGCGGTGGTGGTGGTGGATTTGGTGGTCGAGGAGGTAAGCTTCTTTGTTCGTTTTTTGTATGTACTCTGGTATGTGATCAGCCAAATGGTAATTTAAACTATACTCTCCTCTTCCTTTAAAATGTTAACAGATACACAATTGCAGATTCGTATGCGAGATCATTTGGCTGTTGAAGAAGCTATGGCCGAGACTGCTCTATACCAAGTCACACTCACTTGCGGTGGCCAGTCATTCCCCGTCGAGGTGTCTTCGTCTCATGGGCCTACTAGTTTAGAGTCAAGAATCCAAGAAGTATGCGGAATCCCTCCTGGTAGAGAGCCTATCCTATCTCTTCCGTCATCAGCTTGGCAAGTGGCTCGTCAGGTAGTTGTTACATCTTCGACTGGACCGTCACTTCATTTGTCCCCTCCACTTCGTCTCTCATCCGATGTCGAGGTTTGTGAAGGATGGCAATGCCGTGGTGGCGGTGGCGATTGTCCTGGCATATGTGCAGCTACTCAAGCCCAACCCTGGTTTGTTCTTGGAGATGGGCGTTGTTTTGCAAGGTCTGTCATACATCAGTTGACACGAAACGGTCAAGTTATCTGGATTGGAAACTTGAGATCCAATCCCAGGACAAACTACCGCACTGATGATGATCCCGAGACACTGACATTTCTTGGAGCAGCCATGAGGGTTTACGCTCAACGAAACCTTGAATACGTGCGTCATGATGTACCCCCTGAAGTTTCACAAGCAACAAGTGGAGAGGGTTTGCCAACAATGTACGAGGAAGCCCAACAACAAGTTCAAATGTATGAGAATGCACATTACACCCGTGCTTTGTATGATAATGTCATAGGCGGTGAGCTCTACGCTACGATGCCAATCATTTTGGGAGCTGCCATGTTTCATGGTGTTGCTATTCAAGTTCGTAGTGATTATCGACGAATGCAAGAGGGGAAGGTAGTGCTGGACACCCGTGATCGTCGTGGTCACGACCAAGGTCGACTCCGTACAGTCAATGAAGGAGGACAAAACGGTGCACTCTTTGTCAATAACATACTTCTTGATGGCATTGGACATCATTTTGAGCTTCAACAGGATGAACTGGAGACTCCAACCTTGTTGAATAGAGTTTCGGACTCCGATGCCACCAACCCTGATGCTGAAGAGTCGACACAGTATGAGTCATCGTTATACAACGAGGAGAGTGATGGATCGAGTCTCGGCCTTGAAACACAAGGGGGTATTCCATTTCCAGCCGATGCGGTAAGTCGTCTATCGAATTTCTACATCTGTATCCTTTACAACTCTATCCAACAATATAATCTAATCTTATCCTTTTCATTATCAGTCGGTCTCCCTACCAACAAATGATCAACAACTATTCAAAGGCATGAATACCCCAGCAAGTTTTCGAAGGGATGTTGCAAGTGTAAGAGCATGTGCAGGTTCTAACAATATCTGTAAGCGTGTTTCTAATATAATTGACTTAGCTATTAGTGGAGATAAATATTCTGCTGATGAGCTAGTGTCACGTGGAAACGCGGAGAGGGCTTTGTTAGGGCAGGGAATGCAAGACGAGTTGGACAATTGTAACGGTTTGGATGCAAAGTATGCTGTCAATATTGAACGATTTTCAGTAGATGACAAAGGGCAGTTAACGATGCACTATTCGCCCCAAGAAGATGCAGATATCTCCCCATACCCTGAGGGGTTTAGTACTCGGAATGACAGCAATGGATGTGTCATGACTCAAATCCAAAGTGTTCCACGTGCTTTGGCAACTGAACACTTGCAACAACGAACAAAAGATGATAGTCGCCATGCCGGCTACCAACCTCCACACCTTTCATTTGTCGATATGATTCCTACAACTCTCATCAAGCCGAATTCTGAACTGGGCGAGGGAGATGAAGTTCTAGATCGTCAAGTTGCGGCAATTGCAACATGTTGGGGGATGACACCTGAGAAAAAGAATGGGAGAAAGCAGTCAAATCTCATTGGTTCCAAAGCTGTAACTAGAAGATGGTATGGCCAGAAAGGTCGTGTTGGTACCCGATCATTCAAAACAAGTCTCATGAATGCATACGAAAGTCCACATGGTGAAGTACTCCTTGCAGGTCGACAAATGTTCTACAAGAAAGACAGTAGAAGACGCATCAGCTCTAGTTTGCAAAACTATTGGATATCTGTCATTAACGATTCGAAAATACTATCTAACAAATATCCCAGTACAATTGCCGATTGGTTTGGGAAGGAAGATGGTATGACAGATGAAGCAATTGAGGATATGCGTCGTGCCAAAGCAGCAGGGGTAGCTCGAGCTGTTGAAATTGGCAAAGAAGCCAGAAATCATTATGACACTTCCATTTTAGCAGAGTTTACTCCAATCGAAGCTGTTGCGGCAATGATTGAGGACGAGGAGTTAACAAGTAAACATGTTAATAAGTTCCTCAATGAACAGAGATTCAGTCTTGAGAGTGATGTTGCAAAAGAAATGAAGGGTGGTGCTGTTGTGAGCAATAAGAGAATCAAACAGCTTGCTGCCAATCGAGGCTTGGATGAATCTGATTTTGATATTGGTAGGATTCGAGATAATTCAAAGACGCGCCGATTGTATAGAGATATCTTTACTCTTGAGAGTGATGTTGCAGAAGAAATGAAAGGTGGTGCTGTTGTGAGCAATAAGAGAATCAAACAGCTTGCTGCCAATCGAGGCTTGGATGAATCTGGTATTGATATGAGCAAGCTTCGAGATAACGCAAAATCAAAACGATTGAATAGAGATATCTTTACTCTTGAGAGTGATGTTGCAAAAGAGATGAAAGGTGGTAAGGCGGTGAATGATGAGGCAATCAAACAGCTTGCTGCCAGTCGTGGCTTGGATGAATCTGATTTTGATATTGGTAGGATTCGAGATAATTCAAAGACGCGCCGATTGAATAGAGATATCTTTACTCTTGAGAGTGATGTTGCAAAAGAGATGAAAGGTGGTAAGGAGGTGAATGAAGAGACAATCAAACAGCTTGCTGCCAATCGAGGCTTGGATGAATCTGATTTTGATATTGGTAGGATTCGAGATAATTCAAAGACGCGCCGATTGAATAGAGATACCTTTACTTTTGAGAGTGATGTTGCAAAAGAGATGAAGGGTGGTGCTGCTGTGAATGATGACAGAATCAAACAGCTTGCTGCCAATCGAGGCTTGGATGAATCTGATTTTGATATTGGTAGGATTCGAGATAATTCAAAGACGCGCCGATTGAATAGAGATACCTTTGGTCTTGAGAGTGATGTTGCAAAAGAGATGAAGGGTGGTGCTGCTGTGAGTGATGACAGAGTCAAACAGCTTGCTGCCGACAGTGGCTTGACAGAATCTGATTTTGATATGAAGAAGATTCGTGATCATGCCAAGGCACAAAGGTCAAGAAGAGACGATATGGTTGCCACTACTAGGAAAGGCATGTCAGAAGAAGAGTATAAACAACAACAAAGAGCAAGTACTCTAGCCAGTTACGACAAGCAGATAGAAGAAGATATTCAGGCATCAGATGGACATGGATTCACTTTATTTTGTCCAGGGATTCGTGCAAATGGTAGATGCACCTTTACACGAACAATTGGAAGAGATACGTACAACGACATGTCTAATCAACGTTTTAGATGTGAACATCCTGATGGAACTTGCTTTCCTAACCCTAATGGAGGACAATCTCGATTAAGAGCAAAATGGACAGCAAAACCATTCTGCCAAGACTGTAGGAACCAGGAGCAGTGCCACAACTGCAAAATCTCAACAATTTCAGAGTGTAAGAAGTGTATTGCTGAAAGAGACACGGGTGTGAAGAATAAAGGCATAAAACATGATGTTGGTTGTCCTAAAAGGGGGTTACGTAAGAAGAAGAAAGATGATACTTCAAAACAATCTCAAGTTAGACCAACCGGTAAGACACCTACCATCAACTTGAACATCAAAAAGCCTGCTCCTCCAAAGTCATCCAAGAAGAAGGGTAGCAAGACTTCAACTTCATCACCCGACACTTCACAAGAGAAGAAGAAGAAGAAGAACTCCTCAACAACTTCATCATCCAACTCATCACAGAAGAAGACAAAGAAGAGGAAGCCAACTAGTACTTCTTCATCGGCTCCAGTCAAGAAATTGAAAGGAGGAAGAAGGTAGATCCCATGTATCGTTTCTTTGATCCGGTTCCAAATAAAGAGAAGAAGAAGACAGAGGGATGAAAGTGTCCAGCATGTTCGTGCACTCTCAAAGACAATAGTAAGAAGAGGTGCAAGCATGTGGCAATTTCTGCTAAGCTCATTTGGTTTGAAACTATGAGCTACAAAAGATTTGTCAATTTATAATTTATAATCCAAACATTCAACACACTTGACATATATGAGAATGTTTGTATTTCTTCTCCACTTGACTAGATCTTTCTGTAGCTTATTTTGTATCAACGGAGGCATAATGAATGCCAACGGGATGCCTAGGAGAGAGCCCATAAAGGAAACAACCTTATCCAAGTCATTCATTGTTATCAACGCTATGATGGAGAGGCCAACAATAAGACAGCTTGATATCATGTTCCGTTTAATACCACTACTACCACCAACTTTTCCCGATGACAGCAGTCTTTCGATAGCGACACACACTATTTCCAATGCAGGAAAGTTTTGCAGTGGAAATGTAAACACCACGGCAAGGCTATATGCGAGTTGAACAGTTGTAGCCAAGGGTACTTGTGGTAAACTAACCGTCATGACTGTTCTAACGTCATTGCCGAAACTCATCCAGCAGACGAGACCAAACAATGTATAGATGTGACGATGCTAAGAATTGTCTTTTTATATAGATCAGGAAACTGTAATCGATCTTCTGGTGTATACACAGACTCTTGTAATGGTATCAAAAGAGTGATCGAGCCCTCAAACAGCAGCACTGAAGTACCCAGAAAGAGGAACCAACCATTTGGATTGAAAGCAGGGAGCGACTGAGCTCTGTGGGCAACCTCATGCCAAAAGGAAGTAGAGTTAGCCTCACCAATCTCATTGTATCCCATTCCCTCGGCTGCAAACCAAAGACAAGTCATCAGTCCATACAATATGAGGATATTCGCCAATAAGTTTGTCACTGTCAATCTTCGGATGTCTTTTATAAAACTCAACGGTATCTGGATAGCCATCATTAATACTAATGTCAAATTTGTTGAAATATCCCAATTGAATAACATTTGTGCAGACGAGCGTAGATTCTGAGGCACAAAGATGAGATATGTGAGACATACACCGCTTTGCATCAAAGTGATGCCTACTTGAACTAACTTCTCTCCTCTTATTCCAAATGCCATGTAGGCTAGTTCAGGATAGGACAATTTAATTCGCTTTCTTAGTCTGATTGAACATCCACTGTTGTTCATTGATAATCTTTTCTTATTCAATCGATCACTCTCAGATTTCCAGCTCTGCATTAAACAATTACTACTCCAAAGGAAGAGCATGGTTGATAAAAATAATAATGGGATTGCGACTACATATCCAGCCCCTGCAAACGCATGCGGTAGATACAGAATGGCGGGGCCTACCATGCCCTTAATAATGCCGAGAGAAGCAGAAACTAATGAACCTCCACCTCCAGGAGCGTGTGGATCTACAGACTCTGCTTCTGATAATTGTGACTGATATTGTTGTTGTTCATCAATTGCTGCTTCTTCTTCCTCACCCAAGCTGGGCAATCTACCCAATAACAACCCTTCTTCATCTCTCTCACTTTCATTATCAACAAAATCATCGCCATATTGTAGATGAGCTGAATAAACACTAGACTGCCAATGTTCTAACGATTTATCAAGAGCTATCACTCGTTCAGCCCATAGCTAAAGTATCATAGGGTATATTATATGATTGGATTAGACTGAGGAGTAAATTATGATGGACAATATATTATATCAACTCACCTTTAAGGAATCTAAATTCAACGAGGACAGGCTATCTTTTACTCTTCCGCGAACCTGTCGAGGTGTACGTTGAGATAATCCAAACTCTCTCGCCAATTCTGGAAGATGCGCGTTTCACAGTTTATGAAGATGAAGAGAGGATATAGTTACTTCTGTTAGTATAACTGGTTTGCAAAGGCAATCAATAAAGGCAAATTAAGTTCATGTGAAATAGCCAATAATCGAGACTTCATATTGAACACTGAATTACATGAGTGTTAGCGGACTTTCCAGCAAGTCTTCCATCATCTTCACCGGCGGTGTAAGTACTTAAGGTTGGTGCTTTTTTAGATTCTATAGATCCATATCCTGCTGCCATTATAAGTTTTTAGTTGCCCAAGTGAGATATGTTTTGTATGTATGTATTGAATTAGTTTGTATGTCGCAAGATATTTTGTACGGTTGCTTTGCAAAGGTCAGCAGTAGAAGAAGGAGATAATCAAGGAAATATAAATACTGATCTTCTTATATTGTTGAATGCGTTCTTCAGGATATAACCATACCATATAATATCTATATTAATTATTGTTGTTGTCATATCCACCGCAACGCCGCCTCTTCAAAATTTGAGAGTCATTTTTTTTTAATTTTTAGCGTGCCTTTCTTATCGTATGTTCTTACCTCACCAAAGACTAAGATCTCACCTTACGATACTTAAGTACATATTCATTCTTCCTATAACATAACATATACTATCGATGAATGTTATTGGCGTCAATGTTGATGTCATGATATGGTCGGATTAATACAATATACGGAAGCAGAACATTGCAATATGAACCTTTAATAGGTGAATACGGTGCATAAGTATGAGTTTATTTTATTTGCTTACAAGTGGAATAATTCCAATAACTTTATTATTTTATTTGTTTATCTTCGACACAGCACTGCCACACAATTTAAATCAAACTTTGTGATTGGTTTAATTATTATAATTTTAGATTGGTTTAATTTATTATGTCCTTTGCTCTTCCGCACGTTAACACCAATACCGCTTCCTGGGGACCTTCCTCATCAGATACAGATGCTAATGATGAAGCATCGTCTCGCTTCGCTCACTTGCCATACGCACCATTTGGCCGAAGTGATAGATTAGGTAGATGTGCTGACTTTACCACCCAATCGTTTGCTCGTACTGGTGATGCCACTGCTGGCTACTTTCGCAATGCACGATCACGTCATAATCAAGAATCTAATAAGAATTTGGAGTTTCAATACAAGGTTGATGCCGAGGTGAGTATTATTATGTTTTGGTCAATTATTTTATATCATTTTTCACCATAAAAATGCTCACATCTTAAGCATACACCCTCTATTGCAAATTTAATATACACAAAACTAATTAACAGGAGGAAAAGGAATTTCAATTGGTTGATTCGAGTAAAGTACAGAGTGGAGCAGGTGGTGCTCCCGGCGGTAAACGTTTCGTACCCCAAGCTAAACGTCGTGCAAATGCTGCCCGTCTGCGTCAATTAAATGCCCGTAGGAATGATCAACAGGGTGCAAATGTTGGACGGTATGGATTAAATAGTCAGCCACAGAGAACTAAGTGGGGACGGTATGTTCATATAATATATGTGTTTATTTTGTATTAGACGGTTGTTACATTATCAAAGTGTATTAAGTTCTCACCCTTCAAAATTTATAATTCACATATCATATAAATATAGTGGAGGAGGAAGAGGTGGTCGCGGTGGAAGAGGGGGACGTGGTGGTCGTGGTCCATGGCGTGATCGTATTGATCGTCAAGCTTCAGTTTCCGTCCGTCCTGATTGGCGTCGTGTTGAGGAGGTGGATCTTAGTAAACTATCCAAGGGTACCTCACCTCTCTCTGGACTTGTTGATAATTCACCACCCAAGGCTGTTGAGGACTTAACATGGTGTGGTTTCTTAGACCAATATAATGAGCAATATGATAAGGTATCGACACGTATACCCGCTCCATTGAAACGTATCGAGAATAAGGAATTCTACCCAGTAACTACGACTGATGATCCTGTTATTGAGAAGTTGGCAATCGAAGGCAAGGGGACAGTATTTGCAACTGATGCCATCTTGGCACATTTAATGACATGTCCACGATCCATCTATCCTTGGGATATTGTTGTTCAGAAGCTACCCACTGGTGCATTATTCTTTGATAAGCGCGATGCATCTCAGTTTGATTACTTGACTGTACACGAAACAAGCAACACGCCGCCTCAGCCTGTGCGTGATAATTCCAATGAGGAGGATGCGATGAATTCACCTGAACGTTTAAGCTTGGAAGCTACCATGATCAATCAGAAGTAAGTTATAATGTTATTGTGAGGATTAAATGTATATGTATTTGTTTATGTGTTGTGTTCTCTTCTAACCCACATTCTTCCCCTTCTCATATCACCTACTTCTAGCTTTACTCAACAGATTTTGCGCAGTTCTAAATATCGTACCAAGTTTGATCATGAGAATCCCTTCTTTGACGAAGACGATGCCGACGGTATGGAGCCAGCATCAGTGGCCTTCAGATATCGTAAGTTTGAACTAGGCGACGATATTACCATCGTTGCACGTACTGAATTACACGGACTTGCCAAGGATCGTAAAAAGGCCGACACATCCAAGATTGTTACCAATATATCGGCTAACAAAAAGAAGAAGAAGGGGGTAGTCAACCCATTGGAAGTTCCCGAGGGTGATCAATACATGACTTGCTATGCCTTGAACGAGTATGATCCCAACTTCAAGGCAAATGCCCCTCCAAGCCGACCAGGAACATCAATTAATTGGCGTGAAAAGATTGACAACCAGGCTGGTGCCGTATTGGCATCTGAGTTGAAGAATAACTCCTTCAAACTCGCCAAGTGGACTGCTCAATCCTTGTTGGCAGGTGCCAGTCAAATGAAGATTGGTTTCGTATCACGCAAAAAGGCCAAGGACTCGTATAATCATGTCATTCTGTCGACACAGACTTACAGACCTATGGACTTCGCTACACAAATTACATTGAATCAAGGCAGTATGTGGGGTATTATGAGATTGTTCATTAAATTATTGGATAGAGAACCTGAGGGTAAATATGTTATCATGAGAGATCCTAATAGAGCAATCGTCAGGATTTACGAAGTCCCAGTCGGCACATTCGAGGAGGACGATAGTGACGATGATAGTGATGATGACGAGGAAGAAGAAGCTGGTGAAGAGGCCGAGGAGTAAGCATATATATTAAGCTTGCTTAAATGTTTTAGAGTTTGATGTTTACACTGTTATATTCTACATTAGTAACAGTAGTTTGTAGTGTCTATAATTTCAAGTTGTTTATCAGATATCCCCGGAAATTGTCAGCAGTTATGAGCTGTTCAAGTGTTGTTCAAATCACTGCACATAGTTGCGTCATTCATTCTAAATGGCTAGCATCTAAAAACACATGTATATTGTACTACATTGTAGAAGAGAGATTGAGCGTCTATAACTCCTCCTTCGTTTGCTCCTCTTCTTTAACCTTTTCATCCAAGGCTTCTTTTATTGCTGCATCTTCATCCACAGACTGTTGTTGTTGTTGCTCCTCCTCCATCTTCTTCCGGGCTTCCTTCTCTTTCTCTCTTTCTTCTCGTTTCTTTTGCATCTGTTCTCTTCTTTCAGTCTTCTTCCTTTCTTCTTCTTCGCGTTCTTTAGCCTTTTGTGCCTTCATTGCTTCTATTTCTTCCTCAGACTTTAGTTCAAATCTTCACAGACATGGGTAGTATGAAATGAGTTATGAACTAGTATCTTACAATCAACACATTTAACTATAGAGACTTACCCTTTCTCAACCATTAATGCGTGCATTTCCTCCTACATATAAATGAGAGTGAAGGTTAATATTTATTTGCAATATAACATATGCATATACATATTATTACAATATTATACCTTTGTCTGATATTCACTCAGTATAATCGACTCCTTCTGAACTAAATCATCTTTTGATATACCCTCATACACAGTCATCACAGCCTTTCTACCAGAGATAAACTTTACTTCAACATTCCTATATGATTCAGCTTCACCATCTTTTAAAAACGATTTCAGCTCAGGCATTTTATTTAGAGCTCATCCAGAGCATGAAGTAGTACTATTACTATCTAGATACATTGCATACAAGAGAAGGCATATATTCACTTGGGGGCATGAAGAATTACACTTGCCTAAACTACTGCACCCAAGGGGAAATAGTATCCTTCTATAAACATTAAACATCTAAGTACAAATCTAATAAGAGATAATAAGCAGGCACGGTGTGTAGTTTATCTTCATTACTCTATATTATAAACGCAGTAGCACTACGATCTACCGCACCACCAGAGTATTCTAAAATCAATAATCCTCTAAAAAAATAAAGCAAACATAATCAACACAACACTCAAAATTTTTATTAGTTGATCGACCTCAAAAGATATGACAGACAATAATAACAATCGTGGTAATAATGCATCTACACAATCTAAGTCTAATACAACACCAAAACGTATTACTAACAATAATGCCACCACGACGGGTGTAGATAATACCACCACCGCACCAGCCGCTGCCGCCGCCAATAATAATACCAATGACAATGTTGTATATAATTCACCACAACCATTTACAAACCAACCAAACAGTAACAACGCATCAAACAATAGCAATGCAGATAAAAATAACTATTCATCTAATACTGCTAACATAACTCCAGCAGCTGTTACTGTTTTGCCTACATCATCATCTACAGCAACACCAACCTCTACTTTAAAACCTACAATACTTAGTAATCAATACATATCTAAGTCTAATTACAAATTACCATCATTGGGGGATAGGAAGGTTGGTGTATCAGGTGGATTGGTAAATAAGAGAAGGGCTTTATTAGGACATGACGAACCCACATCATCTTTGGAAGTTATCAAACAAGAGAATAAGAATCTTTCGAATCGGAATAAAAAAATGTCAACTTTATGCGTTAATTTGGAGGAGGAATTAAAAGTCAAGGATGCAGAATTAGAAAGTGGCATTGAAGATGCCATTGTTCGCGTAACCCAGAGGACAAAAGCCCAGGTCAAGTTGGAGAAGGAGCGTGATGCACGTGAGAAGGAACATGCCCTCATGGACGAGGAACGAAAGCAGTCGGCAAGCACGATTGCTGAACTTCAGGCTCAGGTATGTGTTTGTGTCATGATGTTATCATGTGTGTTAACACTTTACCTTTAGTCGTATGTCTTATGTGTTAAATAACTTACCATCCATTTGTTTCTCCATGCATACTTTTAGATGGCTACATTGTCAGTTGAGAAGGATAGAGCGGCTGCTGCTCGGCTTCATATGGAAGAAGATGTGAATGGTGATGATAAGATGGCAGTCGAGGAGGAAAAGACATCAGCTGAATCAAAGGAGAAGCTTCCCGTGTCTGATGTCGAGATGAAGGAGGCGAATGAGCCTGCTCGTTCGAACGATACCGCCGAGCCAATACATAAGATGAAGAGTTCTCCTGCCGAACAAACACCCAACCAGGAGAAAGAATTGGGTGAGTCGGAGGGATCAAATCTTCAGCTAGAAAAGGAGTCTGATGCTGAGATATCCAAATGGGAAGAAAAGGTATGTCTTAACACATTTGGTGTTTGTCTTTACTCATACATATTGTTGGTTTATAACTTTTGTTTAACATCTTCTCCTTTTATTGCATGTTATCAGATTAATGAGTTAAATCATGCCCTCGCTTCATCACAATCACCGGAGGAGAAGAAAGTTCTGCATCAGAAGATTGCCGTATGTATCAACGTATTGGGCGAGGTTCGTCTCAAGAAAGGTTATATCAAAGAGGCAGCAGAAGATTTCCAGCGTGTTCTCAAGTTTTCTGACGCAAAATACTCCACGAAGATGAATGCTATTAGGAATCATGCCAAGGCTGATATCCTACATGAGACCCGATTGGCACCACTACTACTTCCAGCCGAGATGTTGGACTTTTGTGGAAACGATACATTTCATAAAGCATCTTCCGAGCTTACCTCTGCCGGTCCACTAAGAGATGATGCTGAAAAATCAAATCGAAATTTCTGTGCTTGGGATTGCAAGATTCCAAATGCACCGGATTCCTTACACGAGCAAGTTACAGCTTCACCACCCGTTGATGTTGTGACTCCACCCGTCATACAAGTGCCAGAGTCTCAACAGTCAATCGTGGAACAAGCCATCACAGAAGAACCAAAGAAAATAATTGTTGCCTTGTTTCACTTCACTTCAAATAAGAACCATAATCTTCACGAGAATGGCTCCCTCTACTCGGGTGGAAAGAACTGTCATCCATTCAGTCCGACATCAGGACCCTTTGTTGAGTTGTTGGCGAATGCATTGACTCATGGTTTCAACGTTGATGGCCAGAATGCATTACCGATCACTATGAATCAAATAGTTTGGGGTGATATTTTCAATCTTGATGGTGATTTTGACGAAGCTTCAAATACAAAGAAGAAAGATGCATTTGAACAACTGGTTGAAGATACCGAGGAGGACAATCTGAAATTCATTCTTGAGAATATCAAGCTTCTTGGTGATGATACCGAGGTGTATATGATAATCTTCAGTAATGCATCTTGGAAATTCTACCAAAAATACAAGAGCAAATTCCCACCAAACGTTAAGGTCCTTCAGGACCGTTCACTCGTCCATACTTGTCTCATGAGCCAAACCATTGGTATTACAGAACGACAGGCTGTTACATTGGTAAATGTCATGATTAAAACACAGTCCAAGATGATTGGTGTAGACACTCCAGAGGTAGATGGAGAACTTGTTAGGAAAGTTATTGGTCCTGGAAGAATCAATTCAAGGGACTGTGATAAGTATGTATATGCCGGAAGGTACAACGAAAAGATTATTCTCGTTGGGGGCGGCTGTAAAGCATTTGAACAACTATTGATTGATGAAGAAGCTACTACTTCCGGCTTTCCTAATCAACCAACAATTCAACACAATATGGAGAATGGTATAGTCACCAAGCATGCCGGGGTTGAAGTTGAGATACATCCATTTGATAGTGATGAAGTTGTTTCTCTTCAAACAGGACCACAAGATGATGTGCATAAGTCTGATTATGATCAATGGTATAAATGTTCGGAAAAGCGTCCATTTCACTACCTGAGCTTCAAGCAAGAACAACTGTACCAGCTGGCTCGGTCACTGATACTGCCACTCAATATTGCATGAATGGAACACCATGTGTAATGGTAGATAATAACAATGTTCGTATTGATGAGGAAGTATTCTACAAGAGTACAGATGCAGCCAATCGTGTCTTGCAGATTAGAGCAAATCGAACATTACTAGGCCTAGGCAGTCCTTCAACCATCCCACCAGTATTGAATATCAAAAAGAAGTTTGATTTAAGTGATCGTATTTCAATCCTTCTTTGGAACAATGGAAGTTATGATGGCGAGATCGACTTTGGAAACTTCCGCCTCAGAGGACTTGGTATTGGACAACATAGAGACCCCAACCAATACAGTCGCGGATGTGGCAAAGCTGCTAATCGTCCAGCTCACGTTATTACCCGATACCAAGAAGAAGGTTGAGTTGATATGTATTGGTGAAGATCAGTAACTTTGTAGTAGGTGTGATGTAGCGAGACTACTAATTTGAATAGAGAATGATTATATGAATACAGAAACCTAGAGAACTATGTTAAAAATCCAGAGCATGATTCTATTTTTGCAAATAGCTCTGCATTGACGATGGAGAAGAGTAGTGTAGCAATACATATTATGATTTGCAGTAGTGGTAATGATGATGAAGATGATATCATGATACGGGGAATTGTTATTGATTTTATATTGATTACCACCTACACCTAAATAAATTATGATTCAATAGAATATGTAGTACGGGGGGATGTATGTTATGTAATAACTACCTTACTACAATAATTATTCACGGCGGGGGGATGATTGAGCACAGATAGATGAAGGGAGAGGTATCCTACAAAAATGAAAATGACCTTTCAAGTGTCATCATTTCGTAGTATGTGAGTTGACTGTTGCGCCCAGTGTTTGACAACAAGAAGAACGATGTGTAGCCCTTCAGCCTATTGATGATTGTACTTGACTTCGGTTACATTGCTTATTGACAGCCGGTATTTACGGATTTGGAGCTATTTGTAGAGTTTCTTTCATTGCAACAACAACAGTAACAATACGTTTTGAACATATAAACACAACTGCCACTGTCCTCTACCATAATATACACAATAACTCATCCATATAATATAAATACTATCTATCAAACGACGTATTAATAATTTTCTATTAATCAAACAAACATCGACTATCCAAAGGCAGCTAACCATGAAGATCTGCGCCTCGTGTAATAACACACTACCTCAATCAGATTTTAGTAAGAAACAATGGAAATCAAAACAGTACGAGAGGAGGTGTATCGAATGTATCGAGGCCAACCGGTCATGTGCCGGAACTCCCATCTCTCTCCCATCGATTGCAGGCACGGACACAACATCGGTTACATCATTGAGTGACACTCAATTAACATTATTTGGTGAAGCTGATAACGTTCCAAGTTGTTATATATGTTTAGAGGAGTGTCCTGATATAGATGGAAAACCTCTAGTACGTGATTGTTCATGTAGGGGTTCTGATAGTGGATTTGCTCATATCTCATGTATAGGTGAGTTGTATATATTTGATTTTGTTGTTGATTGATGTGGTGCCTTAAATATTTAATTGCTTATAATATCTCATCATTACAATTACACCCACCACTTTGTCATAAACATTCTGTGTCGTTGGTTGTTTTTATGCCTTAATTTAATCTTTCAATAATGTCTCATCATTACAATTACACCCACCACTTAATTGTCAGCCAACTATGCAGCACAAAAGAGTAAAAATTGGGACAAACGACGGCATGATATGTATCAACTAATTCTGCCATGGAAGGTCTGTGCCAACTGTCATCAGCCATATCAAAATGGGCCAGCTGTGGATATGGCTAATGAATTCATTTCCTATGTAAGTGATACCCATCCTGATGATCAAGGATTGCTAGTTGCCGCCCTTAAGCTTAAGTTGGGTGCACTAGGTGAATATATTTATAGACAAAACATGTCTGGTAATTCACAAGGTGAATTAAAAGTTGAGGCTACCGATACTGCTAACAAGTTACTTTCCTTGATAACACAAATGAGGTTGGATAATTCCTCAAGAGGTGTATCGTTAAGAATACGTCAAATAGAAGCGTTTGTTTATCTTGACCTTGGTCAGATTTGTTTCTCAGAGAAGACAAGTGACAGTGCAAGAGAGGCTATAGGGCACTTTGAAAAGTGCCGCCGACTCTTCAAAGCTATGGATAAGAATGCACCTGGCGTTCAGCAAGGGATCACATGTGCAGAGAATAGTGTGGCCGCTACCATGTTACGGTATCAAGATGAGGGGTGTACTATAACCCTGGAAGAGAAGCTGAAACATAGTCGCAGGATGTACAAAATATGTACAGGGGAATATGGACACGAAGATGCTGAGTCGATAAAGGTGGGGACTAACCTCGCCATTGATCTCAGGAATGCCAAACATAGTGTAGAGGCATTGAGATTGCTACCACAATTAGTCTCCACAAGTAAACGAGTACACGGTGCAGACCACAGTCTTACGAAGCGTGTCGAATCAACGTATCATCAGTATAAGATACGAAGGGTATTGTTTAAATCACAACGAGGAGGATGGAAACACTACCAGGCTATTAGATATGAAGATGACTTTGAGAATATTGTAATACAAGGTCCACTGGGTGAAGTTAAAAAGGATATGGTGACATTTACTGTCCCTTCGACAGCAGTTCTTCCATCGCTGGGTACGCCTGTAGTTGCCCATGGATTAGAACCCTACAGTAATCATAATGGCAAGATTGGAGATTTAAGATCTTGGGAGAAGGATGCAGGAAGTTATGAAGTTGTTTTTGAAGAGAAAGATGTTTGGCCTTGTTCGCTGAAGCCTAAGAACTTTCATATTCTTTTTGATTTGGGAGACCCGTGAGCTAGGTTACTCAGTTTGAAACAGTTTATAAATGTTTAGGATCTGCTTAATTTAGGGAGCTTTGGATAATGAACCTATATAAGTTTGCTTTTACTTGTTAGCTATTCTAATCATGAAACACTACTGACCCCCCTTGAACTAATTATGGATTATCCGATCGTAACGTTAATCCAACCAGAAGGGCTGCCGCCACAGCCAATCCTGGAACTTGATTGACCATGCCAAAGTGTTCTGGGAAAGAAGGATCTAATAGAACTGCTCCCGCACGTGCCCCAAGGTACAAACCACCAAATCCTTTCACACCATTCGAAAGACTGCGGTAACTCTTATCAATAAGAATCCTTCCATTTTCTGTAGCCTCCTTCAAATCAAATGCGGTAACAGCGCCCAAGAATGTATAAATAGGAAAAGCTCGTGACAAACGACGGCTCGTCCAAGAAGGAATGACCGCGATTGGCATATTACACACAGTCTGGGGGATAAGAAGTTGTTAAACAAAGGTATGAGATGACTATCAAAGACGAAATATCATACATCAACAAATATTCCCACATCCTTTCCTCACCTGCATTGCTGTAAAAATCAACATAGACGACGCGATAAGTGAATACTTGACCTGCACTGGATCATTGACATCCTGTGGAGATATGCTAACGATAGCTTTCGATACCCCATCACCGATTCTTTTTGGCCAGGTAAGAGGATTGCGGCTTTCCTCTGGTAAAGATTGTACCCAAACTGCCGCACACAAAGCAGCAGTGCTTATGAACCCTAGCCCCAACCGTGCCTGCATAATTCCATTATAACATTGATGACTAGCGACAGGATTCGTACCAGGTATCTTGGTTACAACATCAGCAAATCGCACCCATAACGAAGATGCAACACCAGTAGTTGCCAGAGCCAAGTTTTGTCTACGAAAAGAGGGAGAGCTATCACCCAAATCTATATCATAAGAGAGAAAGTTTTATGCATAGATAGATGATATCATGTAAGAGTGCCAAACGATACATATACAAGATATGTGCAAGACATCACAAACTACTCTCACCCTCCCAGGATTGAGCATTTGATTCACTACATGTAATGGAAAGACTTGCAAATGAACCAAAAATTAAAGCTGCGGCAGACATAGCACCCATCCGAGCAAAGACTGGATGCTGCCAACCTTTATATGATGTGAGAGATAAGTTGATCATTAGAGATTAGCACATCAAACGTCCCATCTCATTATCAAAACTTACTAGGCATTAAGGCACCAGCAGGTTGATTATCTCTAATTGTAGTATAACACATTGTTGCCCATGCAGATGATGTTGCTATACCACCAATTGCATATAACTTTGACAGCATTTTGGTGCATGGTCGTCCACTCTTACACACCGGTGCCGCACCACCGCCCCTGGTAGTGACATAGTTCGGATGGCATGTGATATCAATATTAGTTGACGGTACTGATAATTGTTGCGACCTTTGGCGGCCAATTGTAGCCCGCTTCACTCCAATGATAATAGGTGAGAGCAAACTAGTACGACTTGACATCAAATTCATACTTTGATGGGCGGCATTGCAAGTTACAGCAACAATGGACGCCAACATTAATAACACACGCATTATAATATCTTTTCCTCTTCTTTCAATTTACTTTGCTGTCTATTTCAGTAGAGGAAGAATGATCACTGAGAGAGAGGGGTATATTAGCAGCTTCAGTTCTGGTTGATGGATTAGATCATTTTGGAGGAAGGTCAAAAAAGATACGATACGATATACGAACTACGGGAGACGGTATCTTTGTTTTGAGTTCAGATGTTCAGTCAGTATTAGTGTATACTATTAGAGCATTGTAGTAATGCTTGTAGGTACTTTCATATCTCATCCTTGCTTGTACCACTCGATAAGGGCATCTGAGCTTGAGAGAACACTGTTGTTTGGAAACAGTTTATGTATGTTCAGGTACTTAATTTATTTAGGGAAAATGACTTTTTGAGTACACGGTCTTCCACATTCTTCCTGTAGAGGAGGAGACAGTGAGATGATCACTATTATTTGTTTCGCCATCCCTTACTTCCATTCTTCTTACGTAAACTCTTTTCCTTCCTCTCTTTTGATTCTGTCCCTTCATCATCATTCACAGTCTTTGCTGCTGCATCACTCCCATCTTTCTTTTCCTTATCTAAAGGACTGTTACCATTGCTGCTACTACGCTTGCCACCAAATTCTGGATTATGACTAAACTTACAGTTGATTCCATGTGGACATTCCCCCCTTTGATATGCATAACACATGTTCTTCTTCTGACTATCCAACTTTTCTCGCCCTTCAATCTGTTTCGATTTATCATTACGCATCTTCTTACATACCTCACATCGTTTTGGCTGTGAATCGTTCCATCCCATATCTATATGTTTCTGTTGTTGTTCTACAGTGAATATAAACTTCTTTGAACAATCGACACATACTAATTGCTTATCACCATCATTTGTTGTTTGAAGAATGGCAGCATCTAACTTTCGACGTGCTGCTGTCTTAGCCCTTCTTAAGTCCTTGTTTGTCTCATCTGCTTTAAACTCTGCTAGGGCTTTTTGATATTCTTCTTCCAATGCTTTGATGTTATCATCATTTGTAGATGTTTTGTTGTTGATATCATTCTTTTCTTCTGTTGGGATATCATCATTCTGATCTGAAGACGAATCGACGACATCATTGTCGGCGGCTGCTGATAAACTCTCTGCTTCTTTCAATGCCTTCTTCGCCATACGCTTTGCAATCTTCAATGCATTACTTGATTTATCCTGTTTATATGCTTTCTTTGCTAGTTTGTATTTCGCCTTTCTTGATTCTACATCATTTGCAACCTCACCGCTAGATCTCTTCATGCCCATGATTTTGTGTATATGTTGTAATATGAATATAATCAGTGTACACGATATTAAACGACCGCAGAGATCAGATAGAGATGTCCAAACTCTATGGTAATTATATATAGATCAGTGTATATATTAATATAAGCAATAGGAGATGTCTGTAATAAGAGCTAATAATAAGAGATTGATTGATATTTAGTTTGATTGGCGTTTGGCTGACGGACGGCTGAATGTTGGCTGTTGGCTGGCGACTGCGAAGATACCACTACCATGAGAGTGTAGAAAAGAGATATATACTACTTTCTGTTATTATTACCATATATACTCTTGTTCATAATTTACCATGCACTAGCAGAAAAGTGAGATTGAGATATACCTCGCTCGATATATATTATAAGACAACCTACTATCGCATAATAAAAACTACATATTATCTCCAAGGCCTATAATATCATAATATTGCAACTGTAACAACGAACACAAACACGAACACTGATATAACTTTGAAAGATTGATAGACCCAGGGTATAGGTATTGTTTATATATATTTAATACATATCAAAACATGGAAAGTTCATTACCACCGCCTAATCCTTTTCAATCACAAGATGATAAACTTTCAGTATCATCAAACTCTAATAATCAAATTACAATTCATCTAAGTATAGAAGGTATGATGTGTCAAAAGAATTGTGGATCAACTGTACAAACATGTTTAGTAAATATGGATATTAGTGGCGCTATGCGATATTTAAATGACAGATTACATTCCATTGTATCTAGTAGTCAGAAAGGCGGTGATAATTTATTAGCTGAAGTAAAAGTTATAAAGGCAACTGCCGACTTTAGTACATCGTATGGGAATGTAACAATTGAATATAATGTGAAGCAATCTGAAGATTTACTTTCCAAGGATACTAATTTAAACAGAAGAGAGAGTATGGATAAGTTAATGTCAAATGAGGAAACATTGGAAGATATCGAGACTCCTAATTCAACAACACCAAACGATATCATGGTACAATTAACATCATCAACTACTATAAGAGAAGAACTAACCCAAAAGTTAGTTGATAGTGCAATAGATGAAGTAGAATGTGTTGGTTTTGACGCGACACATTTAGTTACTAATAATGATGTTAAAGTTCATCGTGAGAAGGCATTGAAACAACATGAATTGACTTTACAGAACAAAAGTAATTCGCCTTCATTGACAGATAAAGCTGAGTATGAAGATAGTGAGAATGAATTGAGTAGTAGTAAGAAGAAGGGAGGAGCAACTGCTACTTTTCATGTAGGTGGGATGAGTTGTGCAGTTTGTACTGGTAGTGTTGAACGATTCCTCTTATCAGTTGGCGGTGGATGCGATGATAGTGACGAGCCACATGTAGTACATGCAGCTGTTAGTTTACCAACTAATACGGCTAGAGTGACATTCTCTTCACTGCCTTCTTCTCCATTGGGCAGCCAAGAAGAAGATGAATATCAAATATATCAAAAGTTAGCACAAACATGTGCATCAACAGTAACAAATGGTGGGTATAAGTGCGAGATATTATCTGTACAAACTGCCAACTCTTCTTCACAACAACAAGATAACTCGAACAATACATCATTACTAGATAATGCGGCCCGGATGGAAAAGTCTCGTCAAGATGAATTATATGAATGGAAATGTTCCTTAATTATATCATTAGTCTTTACTATACCATTGGCTATATTGCATTTCTCAACAATGGATAATACTATGATTGATGAAACTGCCATTGATACTACAACGTCTTCAAGTACAATGCCACCAACAATAATAGATTGGTGTATGTTACTATTAGCAACTCCAGTACAATTTGGTGTTGGCAAACGATATTATGTCAGTGCCTATCGAGGCTTGATACATGGTTGTACAACAGGCATGGATTTTTTAGTTGTTTTGGGTACAAGTTCAGCATATTTGTATAGTATTATAGTCTTTGTTTTGCAGATTATCCATCGTGGGACAGTAGAACATGATGATAGTGATGTTAGTGATGCAAATATGCAAATTATGAAGTTGAAACCAACCTTTGAAACAGGCGCTTGGTTAATTACATTTGTTACACTTGGTAAATATCTAGAGGCATATGCAAGAGGTAAGACAGCCGGGGCATTGCAAACATTGATGGAGTTGCAACCAGTCAGTGCCACAAGCGTTATACTACCCGCTGACATATCAAATGAATTGGATAACATTGACAATAATGAATCATCAATGGATAGAGATGAACAACAAACTGCAATATCCTCAATATTTAGTAAAGTTGATTTGAATTCAATACCAACGGAAGAGAAGGATATATCCGAGGTTAGTAGTGGTGATTATCTATTAGTATTGCCTGGCGGTCGTATACCCGCGGATGGTATATTGGTTGCTCGTGCAGGTAGCAGTGGAAAGAGTATACAACAACAGACAAAGTACAGCGATCATGACTTGGGCGGTTCATCCAAAACATCGACAAATAACAACAGTGGTTGTGCCTACATTGATGAATCTGCATTCTCAGGTGAACCCTTCCCCATTGCCAAACGTCCAGGAGATTCAGTATATGGTGCTAGTGTGAATCAATTATCAATCATTTTGATACAAGTAACCGCGACCGGAAGTGAGACTGTGCTTTCTCGTATTGTTAAACTTGTTGATGAAGCTCAGGGTAATCGTGCTCCGATTCAAGCTCAGGCTGGTAAGTCCTTTATGATATTAATATCTTGTGCTCGATATTGTATCCATCAACTCACTGACAACACACGACACTACTTTATGAACAGATCGCATCGCATCAATATTTGCACCATGTGTAATGATGCTTGCCATGGTTACCTTCTCATGTTGGGCACTGCTACTCGATGAAGAATCTGGCTCGACTGAAGAACGATATGTATCCGCTCTAATGTCAGCAATTAGTGTAATTGTCGTTGCTTGTCCATGTGCTTTAGGACTAGCAACGCCCACTGCTGTCATGGTTGGGACAGGAGTAGGAGCAATGAATGGGCTGTTGATCAAGGGAGGAGCAGTGTTAGAAATGGCACATCACGTGAAGACTGTAGTATGTAAGTGTCTCTGCTCTTTCGTTCGATGTATTTCATCTCCAGTTTACTTCATTTTCCAACCTCACAATTCCATGCTTCTCAACGTAGTTGATAAGACTGGCACATTGACGACTGGACGAGCAGTGGTTGGAAGTAGAATTGAATATGTCAGTCAACTTATCAAAAGCGACAAGAACGGTCCATTGAAACTCATGCTGCAAAGTATACCCCCAGCTGTTAAACAAACTGATATTGCCCTATGGTTTGCATGCTGTGCCGAGCTACGGAGTGAACACCCCTTAGGACATGCCATTCTTAATTCAGGCAAGGAAATTTGGGGTCATGACATCTTAAACCCCATTACAAAGGGAAGTGTTGGTAGCAGCAAATCACACGAAGAAGACGAGAAGACAGCCGATCAAGAACTTTCAATATCAAATGTTCAAGTTGTTGCTGGTAGAGGAGTCGAGTGCACAATCAATGGGATTAGTAAAGATACATGTACTGTTCGAGTAGGAAATCGAGAATGGGCACATGATATAGAGGAGGAGGAAGGCAATAACAGTCTCTCCATCCAAGAGAGTAATGAGAGTACTAAAGCCGATGATGATGTTCGATCTCTTCGGACACAAGGCCAAATTGGCGTATACGTTAGTGTGAAATGCAACACCGATGACGACTTTCATATTATTGGAATTATCGGTATTCTAGACCCTGTCAAGAATGATGCCAAATCCACCGTGGCTGCTCTCAAGTGCATGGGCGTGGATGTATGGATGTGCACTGGCGATCATGAGTTAACGGCATTAGCGGTTGCTCAAAAGATTGGTATAGACGAACACAACGTCTGCTCGAATGTAAAACCTGAGGGCAAGGCCGACTTGATTCGTCGACTTCAGAAGAGAAGAATACGAAAAGGTCGTGGCAAGATTGTTGAAAATCGAGTTGCTGTTGTGGGAGACGGTATTAACGACGCTGTAGCACTTGCTAGGAGTGATGTTGGGATTGCAATCGGAGCTGGCACAGAAGTAGCAGTGGAAGCAGCCGATATTGTCCTTGTGCGATCTCAACTTCATGATGTTGTGGTATCACTTCACCTCAGCCGAGTTGTATTCGATCGAATTAGGCTCAACTTTGTCTGGGCAATGGCATACAATTTATTCGCCCTACCCTTTGCCGCTGGCATTCTCTACCCCTTTACTGATTTCACTCTCCCCCCAGCGTTTGCTGGTCTCATGATGGCCTTCTCGTCTGTCAGTGTAGTCGCAAGCTCTTTATTATTACGGACATATGTCAAGCCAGTAATCAATGACGACGGACGACTCGATGAACGAGGTTGTGCAAGTTGTGCTTCTGGCTGCATTGATTCTTTATATTCTTGCCTCTTCAATAATCCACTCCGACATATATTTACTCACCATCGGAGTTATGATATATCATCTAATGATGAGGAGCTTGAGATTGTTGAGCAGAGAAGCATAATATAAAAATCAAGTTTATGAATCTTAAGATTTCGTATGTGATATGCAACCTTCTCCTTTGTACTCTTTGCTACCAATCATATCTATCACCACGCCTCTCTTTCACTACTGGCATGATTCAACAAGTGATTAATCGCATCATCACCCGACCTTGAAGCGGCAAGCCACAGTTGTCCATCGGGAAAATGCTTCCATACCCAACTATTATCACTAGGTACTGTGTCATACAATCTATACCATCGAAAGAGATTCCCTGCCAAGTAATAATACTCTCGTAGTGCAACATCTCTTTTCAATCGAAACTTTAATTCGGCTTCTGCATCACCTTCCGAGTTGAATGTACCTAGTGGTGCACTGCTGCGTCGTGGCGCTTGACCCAATGAATATCTTGACATGGAATTTACATCAAATTGTTTACCATTCTCTATGATGTTTGTGTTCAGAGGTGCTATGTCACATGGTTTCAAATCTGGATGTGAACCTATCCAGTGTTCTGTGGCATGCTGATAAGAACCTAAGATACGCTCATTGAATCGAATTAGTTTGGTAGTGTATACTTCTTCGAGTTGAGCCAAGAGAGCATCTTGAGCAATTTCATTCATTTGTTCTTCAAATGATGTAGGTGGCAAGAGCTTATTGATATATCCACATGTAGTTGAATACATGTTGCCAGTAAAGTGCAAGAATGGCAACGGGTAAAACTCTTGGCCACAGACATTGCATGTATCTTCTTTTTCATCATTTGTTGTTGGTTGGAGATGGCACAGTTTACTAATGACAGCAGTCGTAATAGCTTGTATTCGTGATGCATCATATGACTTTTCAATAACCTTGTAGGAAATGTGCCCTGGTATCCTGTTTGTGATATGTATAACATTGAATGTTGACGGCTTGTCATTACAAAACGTATACATATGATGTAATATTTCACCAGTAGTACTTTCATTATCATACTTGCCAAGTTGTCGACATATGATTCGATCCGACTTTTCTTTACACAACTTTGATACTGAATCAACCTCATGTTTACTTCCTCCTGATATTGTATAATACAGAAGTATCCTTGATGACTTGGTATCATACATGTTGGTAACATTATCATACTCACCCATGTATAATGCATAAAATTGGGCTTGAACAGCTCGTAATCCAATGAGATTACTCACAGGCGGGAAGGAGATCTGATAAAAGACCACAGTCACTGCTCCAGTAGGCGATTCACCAAACATTTGTACAGATGATACAGCTCTAGTATTCATTGTTTTGGTATGATTTAGTTCAAATGCAGAATGAAATCGAGGCTTGGATTCTTCTACCATTACATCAATAGCTTTTGTTCCATGTTTCATAACCAATGTCTTCCATCGGTCGGCACCTAAAAAACTATTCCATATCCATGAATCAATATGGGGTATACCGTCCCCTTCATACAACGCAAACCACTTTAATAAGTTACCAACCATATAATAATATTCAGTAAATTGCGCATCTGGATTATTCTCTAATCGTATTCGAGCATTGCGCAATCCACCTAAATTGGCTGATATTCGTCTTGGTGCCATTCCCCAATCGTAGTACTTAGAATTGGTAGTATCACTGATTGTACGCCCTTTTGGATCTTTACCAAGTAATATTAATGGAGTGACATTGGTGGTATGCAACTCACAAGGTTGGATTGATGGATGAGTTATCCAATGTTCCCACTGATACCTATCTAAACCATAGTGTTCAACATTATCAGTGTCCAATGTAGCATGCAGGACACCCCACAATCTCAATAATAGAAATTGTTTTATACTTGCCTCTTTTCGTTTTGTATATTCTCCATTCGTTAATGGTGATATTAATCTTCTTATATAGGAACATTTAGCAGTCCACATGTTACCAGGAAACATTATTGCATATTTGATATAGAATTGTGCTGAGCATACATCACAGTCATTATTCGGTGGAGATAAACAGTCTGGATGTAGTGAAGCGTCTGTCATTTGACGTCGCCATATATGATTTGTATCCTGTGAATGATAGCTACCTTTGGAATGTAGGTATACCACTCTTAACGTTGAGTTGTTATATGTTTGCTGCTCAGCTTCATGCGCTATATCTGAATGACAAAAGTCATGTACATCTTGTAATGTAACAGCCTCACTTGCCTCATCATGATATTGTAATAGATTACAATCTAATCGAGGATGTAGTGTATGACATAATGTACTCATTTGATCTGTCGAAAAGGCATTCTCATTACCGATTAGATTGTAGAGTAGAGCTCCTCTCTTTTCTTTTTTATTGCTTTGCTGCTTCTTCTTAGACAAACTACTATGAGTAACCTCATTTTCCATCCGTTTAAGTACTTTTGCAATCTGACCAATCTGATCTTTAATAACATTAATTGCATTAACTATACCTTCTTCATCTTGTGGTATGTATAAATTGTAGAATATGATCAGATCTGCATCTCTAGCTGAAACATATCTAGTGTTTGATATTGATGACTGATTGCCACTGACATCTAATAAACTTGTAAAGTATGTTTCATATGATGATGTATTTATATGCAAACGACGTATAGTTGTTGCAACAAAGAAGAATGCAAATGCTAATATCCTCCATGGTCGACGTTTATCCTTTTGGTGTTGGTGGTGGCTGATAGTTGTGAAATTTGATAAGGTATGTGATTGCAACAACTTTCGTGATTCTGGAGATCCACCCATGATACACTATAATGTTAAACTACCTGTCCTCTGTCGCCTGACATAATCTCTTAATTACTTACTCCGAGGAGATGACATAATATGTAAAGCTCTTGCATATAAGCACGCAAATAAAGCCAAGTAAAAGGGACTATCCTTTTTGAATTGGATGAGTTAGTCTACGCTTGATATATGCTTGCTCTCTCCCCAAGAGAGTAGTAGTGTATTGATATGTGAAGGTTAATTAGTGAAAATACTATTGTATCATCGAAGTTGTATTTCATGCTTTTTTCAATTGGTATTGTTCGGTGACCACTAGAAAAAGGGAGGTTGTAAAAGGTTGTAGAACATTGGTTATTGTCTTTGCTCTTTAGATACCCGCCAGCCACCATTAACGCACTAGCACCATATAGAACACGTTAGTATTATATATGTATTACAGGCGTCGGTAGAAATCTAACAGTTGATACAGCGGTAAGAAACATCACCTTGCCTCTTGAGATAAAAATTCTCGTCAATAAAGCAGCCCCCTTTTGCAAATAATAACGTTGAATATCCCGTTGCAAGCGCAGCCCGTTGCAAATAATATCATTGAAATAGAACACATATAGTACCTACCATGTCAGTATCTCCCGAACTTGCACTTACTGTGGCATCAGTAATAAAAGATAAAGCACTCGAACAGCAGACGAATGAGCTCATATCATTACGAAAGCAACTACATGCTTGTCATGAAATAGAAGTTACTGGTCGAATGGGAAGGCCGGTATATTGCCGAGGATCATTTAATGATGGAAATTTCAGAGAGCTAAAGAACGAGTACGAGATCACGTGGGAAGTGAAACTCATTAATGAAACATGTGATGAAGGGATATCTTTAATAGATTTGGGTAGATTAGAAATACGATTAGGAGGAGTGGTTTATGCAACAAGTTCATCGATGGTAGGAACACAATGTAAGGTTAGAGGAGCTGCAAGTGATAGAAGTCGTGACGATTTAATCTGCTTTTTCTGCTCTGGCGAAAGAGACACACGATACAATAGAATGGGGAATATGCATATTAATTTCCGGTCACTACCAGAGGGTCCGACAAAACAGCTACAGTCATGCTATCTATTCAATTGCAGACCAGAAAACAATGATAATCGAACTGATATATTTGACCTAGTTACAAACCCATCCCAATATCCACGAAGAATACCAAATCAAAAAGCGGATGTCACATCTATATCTTTCAATGTAGGTAGTGTTTTGAAGCTGATTAGAAATATTCATCGTGATGAAGAATTTGAAAAGAAAAAGGAAACATATATTGCACAGGCCGAGGCTCAAGTTGAAGAGTGCATAAGAATAAGGTTTTAAATAAGTCTTACTAACAAACAATTACTTTTACACTTGTATACAAGATACGAAAATGTTAGCATAAGATATGTGCACTTTATTACTCATTCGTTGGTCGACTTATGTTTGTGTTTGTGGAACAAGAAGGAGAGCAGTATGAGCTTGGCATAAGTAGCAGTCAAGCATCATCAAGTAGAGTCCCAATAGACGTTGTATCGCCAAACTCCTGTGATGAATCGAAATTGAAATTGAGATAAATGCACTGCTTCATTGATACCTAGTAGTAAGCATCCTATAATACACTCTTTTGATACTACTAGTTTAGTTGTTAGATCTTTGTCTTTGTCTTACCAGCGGTTGTCTATTGCAAAAACAAAAACTGTGCATATCTTGTTCAATTCTTAAATCTAATACCATCGACTAACATGGATGAAATACTCGAAGCTGAAGTAGTGGTTAGCAGTGCTGTCATCATTCCAAATGATACCAATACTACGGATGATGATGATGATAAGCATATCTTCCGCTTCACTCGTCCGGAGTTATCGGACAAGATTATTCGAATGAAACATAATGATACTGGTAAGTCTTTTTGTTAGATTTATTATTTCAAAGTACGATTAGATGACTTTTGATGCATATTATGATATGCACATTCTTGTTATTGGTTAATGAAAGAGTACGATTAGAATTTTTTTGATTAATATTCATATGATATGCACAATTTCATATCTCATCACTGCCCTGCCCTCTCCCTATACTCAGGCGTAAAAACAATCAAATTATATTGTGTATCTGAAGCTGATTGGGGTGCAGAAGCATGGGAGAGATTAGGGTATATAATTGGCAATAATACAATTATAGAAGAGTTAAAAATGATCGGAAGACGAGATTTAGATGTGGGCGAAATCTTCTTAGGATTACAACTGAATCAACACATTGAAAAGATCGTCTTTATGGTATTGATTTGGGAGGAGGTACTGTAAAGATGAATAGTCTGGCATTGTTTTTATGCAACAATCCAGTATTAAAGAAGATTGATTTGTCTAATTGCAATCTCAATTCAGATGGTGTTAATATCCTTGCCAAAGCACTGTCCAACAGATTGCATGATACTCTAGAGAATATCAATCTGAGCGAGAATGATTTCGGAACTGTTGATTTAGAATTACTTACAACTGCTCTGTCCAAATGTAGAAGATTGAAGCTGTTATCATTGAACAGCAATGGTATAGGAAGTACTGGGTGTTTATCGATTGCTAATCTGTTGAAGAATACAGAGTCATCAAATCTCGGTCATCTAGACCTCTCAGGTAATGCCATTGACAGTCAATGTGCTATTCTTTTAGCGGAATCATTGACCAACAATACAAATATAAAGACGCTACAGCTGTGGGGCAATAAGTCGATCACCGCTAAAGGATGGGAGGCTATGCTAAAACTCGTTTGTGACAGTTCAAGTATTGAAGCAGTAAAGACATCAAATCACATCCTTCACAACATACCAACGACACACCGACTTCTTGTATCCCTACTGGGCATTGATGATGCCAATTTATTTCGTTCAGCATTGAGGATGAATAACAGAAGTAACAAGAATATGGCTATAAGACAAAAGATCATATGGAGTCATTCACGGGGAGACTTGAACATTGCATCATCTACTATACCTCCGGGTGTAATGCCGAATATTATTTCGTGGTTTAGTGACGACTTCCATGATAACACAGCAAACTTGATACTTCATCACGACCCTCCCTTGAAGAAGACTAAGGAGGTAGATAGCATTAGACTTAGCTCTGTATTCAGTATCATGAAGTCGAGACCTGAAGTGTGCCAGTATTACATTTCTGACAATATTTCCGATCAAGCTGCAACCATTTTAGGTGATGCAAATGACTTAGAAAAGGAGCTTTGGCATTGCCTCATATCACACGAGCTACTCTATAACAACAGAATATAAACAGTGTAAAGTAGCCGTACTTATAATCTGTCTAGAGATTGCTTAAGTTTCTATCCAATATATAGCGGTCAACCTCTCATGCATTGCTTATTTGTCATCAAGAGCGGCAACTCCTGGCAAGACTTTGCCTTCCAACAACTCCAATGAGGCACCTCCGCCAGTTGATACAAAGGTAACTTTATCCTCCATATTCCACTTGGCGGCAGCAGTCGCAGAATCGCCACCACCGATGATACCGATATTACCAGCAGCAGTAGTCTCCGCCACAGCCTCAAGCAGTGCCTTGGTACCCTTGGAGAAGTTATCAAACTCAAATACACCTAGATGAAGAAGAAGAAAGGCAACATGACTTCTGTTAGTACATGTGGTTCACAAGGGCAGTCAAAACGATACAAATTTAACTTTCCTGCTGGGCCGTTCCAAATAACTGTGGCAGAAGCAAGTACAACCTCTTTAAACTTTGCCATACTCTTAGGACCGCAATCCATGCCCTCCCAGTCATCAGGAATACCTTCTTCTTGAGTAACTAGTTTTGTAGGTTGATCATTCTTAAAGTCTTGACCACATAGCCAATCACAGGGTAAGACAATGTTACAGCCCTTTTTCTTTGCTTTCTCCAATAGCCCTGGTGCTAACTCAGCACCCTTCTTATCGAATAGTGACTTTCCAATTGGCATATCAAAGCATGTTTTCAAGAATGTATACGCCATACCCCCACAAATGATAATATTGTCTGACTTCTCGATCAGATTATCAATGACTAATACCTTATCTGATATCTTGGCACCACCAACAATACTAGTCAAGGGAGTCTTTTTCAATTCAGGGTCAAGTACTTTGGAGAATGCTTCTAACTCCTTGGCAACAAGTAAGCCTGAGACACAAGGCATTTTACCCTTCATACCAACAACACTTGAATGTGCACGATGAGCAGTACCAAAGGCATCACATACATATACATCTCCCAATTTACTCAATGAACTTTGGAATGTCTCGACTTGTTCAGGAGTGCATCCCTTGCCTTCCTCTTCCGCATAAAATCTCATATTCTCAAGGACAAAGATGCTTCCCGGTGCTGGATCTGCACATGCCTTTTCAATATCATCACCTACACAATCGGGTAAGAATGTTACAGGCTTGTTCATTAATTCACCCAACTTATCAGCAACGGGTTTTAATGTAAATTTCATGTTCTTCTGTCCTTTTGGTCTTCCGAGATGAGACATTAATACTACTGACTTGGCGCCACCATCGAGTACCTTTTGGATAGTAGGGATAGCACCGACAATACGCTGTGTGTTGGTAATGTTACCCTCCTTATCCTGGGGTACATTAAAGTCAACGCTTTATTGTGTATACATGGTGGTATGTATTATTGCAAAAGTACAATATATATGATGAGCATAAGATGTTTGTGTATTGCAAAGGTAGGTTAAATAAATTATACAAACATAAGATATCAACTCATCATATGTAGGATTCGAGCATATGCACAAAAAGTAGGTATCTTTATATGGCGTACTAAATACTTACCGCATCAAGACACGCTGTCCTTTAAAGTCAATATCATTTACATTCTTCTTTGATAGGCCGGTCATGGTTGTTGTTGTTGTTAAGGTAAAATTGAGCTTGGGTTTTTGTAGTAGTGTAGCTTGCAACCTCCAACATCCATTTGCCGGATGGAGGATTAGTAGTACTGAAACTCAAAAATACTCAGATTCAAGCAGAAAGTTCATCCGATAAATCCTTCGACATATTACAGATTGTACTTTCCACGCGTTTGATTTTGGAACACTTTTGATGCCAATCTTTTATCGTTTTGAGTTTACTTAGAACTAATATGTATATTGTCATTTTTTTTATTAAGATCCAAATCTCACGCTAGCCTTACTTGGAGCCACTCGTTTTAAAACTCAACAATGGTACTCCCTACATTAGCCAGAAGATGCATAACATCAACCCTTCGCCGTCAATGCAGCAGCAGTGTTCGTCTACAAGCAGGTAGTATCTGCGCTGCCCGATTCACACCGCCGGTTTCACAAAATGCAACATGTAGTATCCTTAGATCTTTTTCATCAACTCCATCTCCACCAACAACTACTACCACCCCCCCTCCTACAACAAACACCCTTCAGCCACCAACGTCTCTTACGCCAGAGGCTGGATTGGGTGCACAGGATGCGATGAAATTGTTTATACAGCATGTAAGTTTTAACTGAAGATGTTGCAATGGTATCTTCCAAAATATGTTGCTATTACATCTGATTACATACAGCGGAAAATAATCAGCTACACCTCTGGACGTGTGCTCCTTGCTATATAAATATCTTTTGCTCATCTAATACTCTGCTCTATCTCTTCATTTATCTGATTAGGGCATTGGTAAACAAAAGTTACAACAAATTGCAGCAGAAAAAGCTAATAACAATACACCATTAGTGGATCGTTGGCAGAAGATGATACAAACTTATTTGGAAACACAGTGTCATGTCATTTCTTTGTTAGGATATAAGCCAGATGAAAATGGTATTGCATTATATACTCAACACTTGACTGAAGCCCTCAAATCATCAGCGCCAGAGGTACAAGAAAAACTGCGAGTAGCTGGACGTGATACATATCGCATGGTTTTAAGTGGTGCATTTGATATACCAAATCTAATAGAAGAACAAGAAAGGAATGGCGAGACGAGTGTCGTGGATGCGCGAAACATTATGCATAAAGTTAGTTTGCGAATGCAAGATCCTGAAGTATTAGAAAAGGTTGCAAAACGATGTTCATCTACCATGCAGGCAATGAATGATAGTGTTGAAGCTAAGCAGATTGAAGTAGCAGCTAAACACACAGTTGTACAACAGATAATGGTGACAGATGTTTATCTAAAGGAAGACGGGGATGGTGTAAGCTTGGTAAAAGAGTGTGGCTTTGGCGAGGGTGAGGAAGGATACGTTAAGATGCAAAGTGTATTGGCAGAACATCAAGGGGATCCTCTTATCAATCAGTATGTCGGAAGTGCAATGATGAAATTGTTACAGAGCGCAGGTATTGATATGGGCGAGTTGCAAAAGCAGGCACAACAAGCACAGTCGGCATAGGCAAACTTGGCATTTAGATTGGTTTGATGAAGCAACTTTTAAATTAGATCTTTCATCCAGAAAGCATTAAGCCCTTATTCTTCTATGACACATTCACCAATTGTACTTCAACGATTAGGCTTTGATCAAATCGCTGAGCCATTCGTCTTTCTTGTGCATATGTTGTTGGAAAGGGTAGTTTTGTTTTATCAAAACATGCCTCCTAGAAGATACCAGTTTATGAAATTGGAGAGAGAAAATAGTAACATATGTTAGTACATTCAGTTTGCAAAGACAATCAAATGATGGCAGACCAAGTTCCATGAAGTATCAACTCGCCAAGACTACATATTGAACACAAGCATTCACACGACAAAACAACACAAACGCGGACTTTCCTGCTCAACCATTGTAGCCGTTGGTACCACGACATAATCAGTCTTCAACTCTCCTCCAGTTCCACTGCCTCCTGAAATATGCGCGTTTACCATTTATGAAGATAGAGAGAGAGAGAGAGATGTTATTGACTTCTGTTAGCCACAAGGTTGAAAAGGCAATCAAATAAATTTGAACAACTAACCAGGTCCACCATCACAGGCTCTAGTATTCTTCTCCCATCCATTTTGTGGTGTGATACTAATACGTCTTGTTCCACCTACCGACATACCAACCACCGCTTCATTTAAAGCTTTGATAACTTGATTATCACCAATTTGAAACTTGAAGAGCTTGTCTCCTGGTACTTTCTCGTCATCCTCCAGTGCATATCCTCGAGAAAACACAACGGTCCCTTCCCCACTTAACCCATCATAGCTTCGTTTACCTAACTTTAATACCTTGTAGGATATATCGACATTGGATCCTGTCTTTGCAACTTTATCATTATCACTGCCAATCTCAATATCTAAATACTTGGTACTCCCAGCAACTTGCGCTTTCGGTCCGGAAGCGGCTCTTTCAGCTTCTTGCTGTACTCGCAGTTGTTCAGCTTTCTCGGCCTGCTCTTGACATTCTTCTACATTTCGACATTTGAGTGCTGTATATATTCGACATATATTGTTAGTATGAGAGTATGAAATATGATATTCATATGAGCAAAAATTATTGCTACAACAAACCTTCTGATCCTCCTTTCTTTGGTGGAGGTGCATTCCCTTTTACTAATGCATACGATGGGGATGGATTTGTTAGAATTGGTATTAATGATGCTGCAGTAGTCGCAAGGAATCGATGGCGACTGACACTGACGGATGTATATTCTTCACTACTTGAACTTTTATAAAGGCGTAATTGAGGTATTCTGATATTGTTAGTTCTTACCAAAGAACTTAGCGGCGGTGTAAAGCTATGTACGTATGTTGTAGCTATAAGCGCTATGGACAATAATAATAGTAATGCCGCCATGATTGTAGCCTATCCTACAACTACAATATTAGCCGCGTGATGAAGTATATAATTTGAGGAGGATTAAAATGGCGATAAAACAGTGTACTTAAGCTCTCTCTTGAGGCGTTCTCTCACCCACTGCTGTAACTATGAGATAGAGTAGTAGCTTACAACAAACCTATACAGCAAGGCTAGGAGTAGCTGGAAGTGCCCTCGAGCGGAGAAGCTTACAACAAATAATGTTTCTTATCTCTTTAAACTTGCCTACATATGTCTTCAAGTGTCAGGGCCTCTAACTTCTTGTCTCAATCCCATCAGTCGACGTCGACAAGAAAGACCAATGTATTTTTCTCTTCTCTCTGACACCTAACATACTTTCGTAACAATATGCCTTCTTTACGCAACTACAGCGGCAAAAGCATCCATCGAATCACAACGCTTGTCAATGCACTCCAAATTACCATTACAGTCCTTGTCCTTCTTACACTTTGACCCGCTTCGACCATTCCGAATATCATCCGAAAAAGAAGAGGGGCAACTCTTATTGCGATCGATGCAAAGTCCTTGATTATCACGGCCATTACCGCCACAGCAAAACTGATTATTTCTAAAGAAAGGAAGAGTAGGGAAGTAGACAGATATAGAAAGTTATATGTTGGTTTGATAAAAAGGCAAGATAAAGGAGATACCACAATGTACAAGAGTTGACACTTACTCGCAGTTGCTATTGCTAAGACATGGGCCGTCTTCGTTCTCACGATTACCACTCTTGTTGCCACCCCTTTTATTCTGCTGGGCAGTTCGTTTGCCTCTTGCATCTACCTTACACCCACTCTTGTTTGCGCCAGACTTGCGGAGATTTTTGTTAATATCTTTGCAATCATCGTCTGTACGACGAGCTTTATCACCAGAGCTCGTAGTTGCCTCACAACGGTCGTTCTTGTTGCAAAAGAAGCCCTTTCTAGTGGTGTTGATGGATGAGAAGAGAGGATTGAAATACCGAGAAGATGAAGAAGAACATGTTAGAACGAGCGAGCTGACAACTATTATAGTACGGACGACGGCACAGAAACTACACCAGAAAAACTTACTGACAATCCCCATCCCTGTCACACGTTGAGCCGGCGAAGCCATCGTCAATACGATTACGGCTACCACTACGACTAGTAGATTCCTCCTTACACTTACCTTTATCATTACCAGTCTTTATATTACAAAACAAATCATTACTAGCCCAGGGAGAGGTAGATGCAGGTGTAAGAGAGGAAAAGGAGGTAGAGAAATCAGAGGCACATACGAGAATAATAAGGAGGCGGCCTAACATGTGACAGGAAACAACAAACTTACTCGCAATCACTGTCATTAAAACACTTATCACCAACATCACCACTATTATTAGATGACTTCTTTTCGAGGAAGTCTGATAAAGGAAAGAAAGTATGTTTCTGTGATTCCAACTTGATAATTGCATCATGTGAGATGATCTTTCCTTCTTCCTGTTGTAATGATAGATAGATAATCGATTAGATTATAAGAGTGTAGCATCATGGTTCATCATGATATATGAACATATCATATGCACATTTATACTCTTACCAACTCGGGACTACGGAATGAACTAGCGGAGACAGTAGTCAAGGAGGCAGCTACAGCTACGGCGGCAAAGAGGAGCTTCATGGTCTTAAGGTTGAGGAATATGAATCTATATATAGAATATGTGAATAATAATATGATGATGAGTGAATACAAAAGCAATATGCACAAACACAATCGGCAGACACCCTCTCTTCACCCACATAGCGCCACCCCGGCGTGGATTACAGCCTAGCGTTGCAAACATTATGGCCGGCAAGGGCAAAACCAGGTTATAACCTGGGCAAAACACAGACAGATATGATGCTGCCAGCAGACGGTGGACAACACTCTACAATTGCACAAATTGCAACTCTCGACGAAAGCCCTCCTTCTCCTCACCAAAACCACCGACGGCGCTAAATATTGTGTCACTCCATCAATACTTATATACGCTTACCTTAGATGCTGATTGCTGATATGCTGATTGATTAGGGTGTTATGGTAAGAGGTTACCTTATTATTGGCACGATAGTAACTCTTCATTATGTCATCACTCTTTATGTCGTTAAAAAAGATACCGCAAAAATGTCTGAAGTGTTACAGTAATGTCTGTCGAACTATACCCCCCGGGGGGTATAGTGTTTTAGACTAGGCTGAGATTTGGGAGGGGGGTATAACTCAATTCCTTAGTAAGTCTACGCAGTAAACTGCGGAGGGGGGTATAGATTCTACACTAGGCTGACCATGAGGAGGGGGGGTATAGTAAAGTTTGGGGGGTATAGTTCGACAGACATTACTGTATGTACCTCTCTCTCTTGAGTATAGGTATTAAGTTTAGTACCTATGTCTATATCTATCACTCTCTTCTCTTGAATGTGGCCACTGCCGTTTAGGAACATTACAATACCATGAATGAGGAATATCTCTCTTTGTCCCTCCTAATGACAACATAACTTTCATATTCAAGTTTGGTGGTGTAAAGCGAAGAAACTGTCCGAGCACTGCCTTTGAACAATAGCCTCGTTTACACGCCTGGACAAATATATGTTCTAGAAGTCTATGCTTTTCGGCATCATCTG
>Ga0214477_100190_pt1 | contig 43206 bp, 34 predicted proteins | sample M1_20Mar14CPVII9_FD_165058 | JGI IMG/M metagenome (GOLD analysis project Ga0214477, IMG submission 165058) | Marine eukaryotic communities from Monterey Bay, California, United States - M1_20Mar14CPVII9sort6BwellC16 | ecosystem: Environmental > Aquatic > Marine > Unclassified | place: USA... | reverse complement strand
ATACGTACTAAATACGTATATTTTAGTCAAATACGGTTCAAAATACGTGTATTTTTGTGTATTTTTTATATATTTCTTGCTCTATAGAATGCCGAAAATACACAAATATATTTTTAGAAAACCCTATGCACATGCATAATGCAGCTGTATTATTATTGACATGATGTTAGAGTGTGAGATATGTATTATTGATTGTAGCAAACATACATACATACAATAGATATAAAATACACATATATACGAATATAACAAACTCACTGGCAACCAACCGAACGAATCCGCCCAAAAGATCATATCAGGTGCCGCCATTAACATAATATCAACAACATCCACCGGTGGTTTATTCCTACAGGCAACATGTAATGCAGTAGTATCAAATTCACCTTTCAATTCCACTGCAGACTTTGTTTCATCTAATGAATGGTCTGATAACCATGTTCGTACTAAATCCCAACATTCCTTTGGATCTTCATAATCTACTACACTATCTATCAAGGCGTCTAATGCATCTTCGTCATCGTACTCGGAATCTTCTTCGTCATATTCGGATTCTTCTTCTTCCTCTTCGGATGATGATTCTTCTTCCTCCACTTCGGATGAACTTCTGTTATAGTAATAACAGTATCCGTGCGGAGAACATCATATGCATTATTATGTGAGTTGAGTTGAGTAGATAATAATATGAATAGTTAGTATATGCGGAGAAACATCATAAAACACACACATCATGTGAGTTGAGAAGATGAATGGTATAAACCGATTGCAATACAATACCACCACACAATTATATCATATAATAGCACAATATACAAAAACATAGTGATTCAATGATCCAATCACTAAACAAACTTACTCCTCCTCCTCTTCTTCACTCGAGCTCTCCTCAACTTCACTTTCAGAACTCTCACTTGATGAAGACTCTACGATGACTCTTCGTTTGTGCTTTTTACTACTCTTCTTTCTATCACCGCGTCGTCCCATGATATAATATTAAAAATACTAATAGGTAGTTATGAGAATGGTAGAGGTTGCCTTTGACTTTTGTTCATCTCTATCTGTCTTTTTTGCTTTTGCTGCAAATTTTGCACTCTTCGCAGATACGAAGATGACTTAAAAGGGTATACAGGACCACCACCATTCCGTGTTGAAGGTGGGGGGTCTAGTTCTATTCTATTGAATCCTCGGAGAGTAGTATAAGAATGTCCATGCGTCATTTGATAGTCTTAGAGTTATCATATGATATGAGTACTTTCGAGTCTTCTTAGTGTTTACCTATCACTAGGAGTAACTTACTCCTTTGTACCTAGGGTATCATCTCGATGGAGGATTGTCTCCCCATGAATAGGATGCACCTTTGCGATACATAAATGGTGGACTAACAGACCGATGAGGCTTAATAGATCTTCCTAAATTGTCAACGCTCTTCATCTGTTCAGGTGAAAGTCGAAGCTTTGTATGCTCTTGAAGTAAAGCAATAAACTCCTTTCCATGCTCTGACGAAAATTTGGTACATATTGGTATATTCTGTTGTATATTCCAACAGACTATAACTTGAGCAGGGGACATTTTTGCCTCTAGTGCAACTCGAGTTATTGTATTGTTTCCTAATAAGAGATCACTTCCACGCCCACATCCACCTCCCAAGGGTGAGTGTGCCTGAAAGATGCGCATTTCACCGTTTATAATGTAAAAGAGAGGCGATTGAAACTTCTATTAGTATATGTGGGTTGCAAAGGAAATCAAATAAAGACAAAATAAGTTCAAATGAAGAGCCAAATCATCGAGACCTCACATCGATCACACAAATCATCCACATGATAAAAAATATTAACGCGGACATTCCTGGACAATAATATTGTGTGACTGACAGTATTGCAATAGGTCATATTGTGGAAGCAACGGGTGACGTTCGACTTGATTCAACGCAGGTTTGATAGTACAGGAAGATAGAAGCTGCTTTAATGCCATGATTGTAAAGTTGGATACCCCAATCGCAAGGCACTTGCCTTCTTTCTTGATTGACTCAAGCTCTTTCCAAACATCAGCCAATGTATTTGCTTCTATAAAATCACAAGGCCAGTGGAGCAGAATGACATCAACCCTCGATTGTTGCAATAGCGAGAGGCTCTTCATTACCTCTTCTCTCACTTGCTCTACACTCGTCGCACGTTTGGGTACTTTGATTGTGACACTGACAGGTTGAGCAACTCGAAGAGCATCTCCGATCTCACTCTCATTACCATATGTTGGTGCCGTATCAATACTTTGTACCCCAATATGCAGTGCTTGTGTAATGGCCGATGTTGCCACATTCTTTTTGATACCCATTGTCCCAAGCGTGAGCATGGAAAGGGCAACATTTTCTTTTGCATTATATAATTGTATCGTCTTTGGTACTTGTATCTCACTAGCCACTGTGCTCCCTACTTGACAATAGGCACCCCATATTCTTTCTTTGATTTGACGAGAGTAACTAATCAGTTCAAAACCTTCATCATATGATGGATATATCAGCTTGGATACTGATGACACGGCTATTCGAGCTCCGTTCTCTCCTTCCACCTTGCCAGGATGATTTGTTCTCTTCTTTACTCTATCTGCCACATCTTCTTTTGATGCTAACATCACTAATGCATGTATTGACACTTGACACTCTTTTCCTATTTGAACAAAGTGACCTCTTTGTTCAGAGTCTAAATGCATTCGATCAATCACAACATTCTTTCCCCTTTTAAGAGCATCTTTTGCTGCTTGTTCAACTGCTTGTCGTGTTCCAGGACCGCCAACTTTGATGGTATCTTGACTAAATTGGCACCATCTCCCGTCACTGTTATCAGTAAGATACTTTGTGAATGTTGATTTGCCAGAACCTTGAACACCCACAAGTATCAAGAGAATTGGAGTGTTTGTAAAGTAGCCACCGAGAAGAGCAGTATGAGCAAAGATTGTTTCCTTAGATAATGGTGGCGGCGCTTCAACTGTTGATCTAGTCCGACGACTTTGTACATTGCTATCACCAAAGTATTCAGTCGGTGTATGAAAGTCCATCTTTTGCTTTCTCAATTTGCCCACATTGACAGCAAATAACTTATCTGTTCCAGTCTGTTGATGTTGTTGACGTTGTGCATCCGCTGAACTATCCCCAACCCCATCGGCATCACCTACAAAGAATGATAACTCAGGACTAACTTGCTTCCCACAATTACAGTAATCTTCCATGATTTGCCACATGCCTGGAAGATTAGATGAGAGTCATACGATTTATGAAGATGAAAGGGTGAAACATAATGCATGTTAGTACATTTGAGTTGCAAAGGCAATAAAATGAAGGTGAACTGATATCATATGAAGTACCAAATCATCGAGACTACATATTGGCACATTTATTCAAAGATAACACAATACTAACGCGGACTTTCCTGCATTTCCCTTGTGATATCCAGAGTCTGTTTTTGTTGAGACAACAGCATACACGGGCCTTTCTATAAGTTTGGCAATCCAATCTATAATGCCTTTCACAGTATTAGCTTTCTTGCCACTTAATGCACCTTTAATACCCCCCTGATTGGAGAATATAACTAATTTATATCCAGCATCATGTAACTTTCTACATTTATCAATAACACTTGCATTAAATAATTCATAGTGTTCAGGTCTAGAAGGCCATCCTGCTATTCTCCAATTAACTAATGTATGATCAAGATCGAATGATGCTACACGATCTTTCGGTGAGCAGCTGCCAACAGCGCGGACTAGTAGACATTTCTTTAATTCTATCCAGTCTACATTGGCTCGGTTACGAACTTCTTTCCCTATTATTGGTTCAGCTGAAATAGTTTGCTTTGATGGTTCTGGTTTTGTTGTTTCTGTATTTGACTTTAATGCTGTTGTAGCAGTAGTAGTTGTTGTTGATGATGGTATATGATCATCTACTTTTTGCATTGCTTTGTTGTTGTCACTTGTCATGGATGTATCTCGATTGAGACCGTTTGCCTGTTCCGAAGACACAGCACCAGCTCCTCTATTCAATGTAGTTGTTTCTATACTGTTATCCTCTTCTCGTATATAATCTAATTTCTTTACACCATCAACCTCCTTTCCTCTAACATTTGGTGGTTGTTTTCCTATTTGTTCAGCAGCTATATTACTAATTTTGGGAGTGTATTCAGAACTAGTTTGACTTGCATTAACCTGACTAGCAGCAGATGGTTTACTATCAATAACTTCTTTCATACTATCATTAGCAATAGTCTTTGTTTGTGCCTCCTCAGCAGTAGCAGCAGCCAATTTCTTCTTCTTCTCAGCATTTTGTCTTGCAACTAATTGTCGTACATCTAATTCATCCTCATCGTCTGAATCACTTGACCACCACGCATTACTTAATGGATTGTTCTTTTGTTTACTATTTGTAGCAGAGTTCTTCTTTTGATTCTTAATCTTATTCCGTTCTGCCAATTGATATGACATTTGTGATAAATCAATATCTGAACTGCTATCTGAATCATTTGAGTTTAAAGTATTACTTGGTAATAGTCTACCATTATTAACATTACTACTTTGTGCTGCTGGTAATTTTCTATCAGAGTTATTCCGTTCTACAGAGTTTATCCACTGTCTAGCTTCTGATATTTCTTCTTTCTTATTCGTACTATTATCAGAATCATATGTACCATTGGCTTTATTATTATCAGGTGGTGATGGTGGCGGTGGAGAGGGAGAGGACATTAATAATAAATCACGGCTTGAATTAGAAGAACATGACGATGCGCGTTCCCTACGTCGTCTTCGAGATGCTTCCGCCTCCCTACGACGTTGTAATTCATGTTCACGACGTATTCTACCCTCCTCTCTTATACGCCGACGCATTGACTCGAGGTCTTCTATATCATCATCCATTCTTGTTTTGTTTGATTGGATTGGTATATGATTGAATAATAGATTAATTAACAGACGTATCTACTACAGCAACTCTATGTATCTTATCGTATGGTTCTGTGGAATTCTATCTTCCAACTTCCACAAGAAAAAATGATCTATTGTGAAAAGAAAAAATACCAAAGCCACAAAGAGTTTTCATCTCTGAGAATGTCGGAGGGAAGAAAAACACAAACTCCCACATTTTTCACTTCACGAGAAACTTGGTAAGGAAGATACTTGCATTCTTCCTTACTATTGTTAAAACAGCATGTCATCGCTTGTTTGTGTTGCAACGATATATTTTCGCCAAGAAATGATTGACTTCAGCACACTTCATTGTAGGTATACACAGAAGATGCTCATAAATTTTCATTTGCCTCAATCAAACAAACGACTTACTGATAGACCCCATCCTTCTATCATATACCCCATCATATTGCACATCACATATCACCCAAGCGAGCTAGAACGAAGAGCAAGCAGCTAGACAACACGTGAGTATCTGTGAACACCTTATTTGTCCTTGCTTTTGATACTGATGAACAATATAACACTTATGAGTATGATGATATGATATGATATGATATGAGTACGAGCAACGATGAGTACGAGCAACTATATGATGTTGATGTTGATGTCGATGTAGATAGGATATGTATGTGTTGGCTGTTGATATGTGTTTGGATGTTGATATTAGGCGGATGGAATGTACGACGAAGATACTTGAAGGAAGATACTGACACAGACTGTATGATAAGACGGCAGCAGCATACTTCGTATCGTACCGTATAGTGATGATCGAGTGGTCGACATATTATAAATGCATGCTATTCTAATCAGCCTTCTAACCTCACCTCCTCAATCTATATGTCTTGCAACTTGACACACAGTATCACTAATACGAAAGTTCTATCAAAGGACTCAAGATAAACAAGAAGAAGGCAGCTACTGAAGAAGTGACCGATTGATAATACATACATATATTCAGATCAATATTCAAGACAAGGGTTTCTTCTAAGATATGATTATCTCATCATTCTTACCAGCCGTTGTTCTGGCAACCATCTCAACTCAAGATGCTAATGCACGTCTAGATGATGCCATGTCTATGATAGTCGAGGAACGTGGGAGCCCAGTTGTGGCATTTTTACCTATAACAGGGATCAATTCTCCTCGATCTGATGATCCACTAGAAGTACTATCATCAGTTACAGGCAAAGTATCAAAGAAAGATTCATCCTTTGGAGGAAAAGTAGGCAAGACAAAGGACGGGAAAAAGCACGTTTATTGGAGTGACGGCACTCCATCTTCCAAACCCAACCTCAATAGAGATCCAACCGGAGGAAGTCCAAGCTCTCCAAGTTCTCCAACTGATCCCTCTTCCAATCCTGGAGGAGTTCCGAGCTTTCCAACTGATCCCTCCTCTAATCCTAACGGAAGCCCAAGCTCTCCAAGTTCTCCAATCGTACCTTCATCTAGTCCGAATGGAGAAAGTCCGAGCCCTCCAACTGATCCTTCCTCTAATCCCAACGAAGGTCCTCCAAGTTCTCCAATCGTACCTTCATCTAGTCCCAACGGAGGAGGTCCAGACTCTCCATCCTTGTGTATTGGCGATCTACCAAAGTATATCAATGGTGAACCACAAGATGGGGAAGATTGGGTACAACCTAATGATTCTATTTGGAAGGATAGTTCGTATGCTGGTATGACCTGTCTTCAGCTCGAGCAGGTCTTCAAGCCAGCTGGTCAGGAGAAATTCTGCCAATTCCTCAGTCAGCAGGTATTCAGTGGCCCGTGTGCTTTAGAAGCTTGTTGCTTTTGTGGAGGAGGTCAAAAAGCCGAACAAGTCTTTGAGCCTAGATGTGAAGATATGGAATGGAATGAAGCTAGGGATGGCGGAGTGGAGTTTAACTGTGAGGTCATTGACAATGTGGAAGATATTGAACAGTACTGTAATACTTTCGGGGATGAAACCTTAGCTAGCGACGGTTTGAAACTAAAAGATGCATGTGAGTATGACTGTTCATGCTAAGACATACTTTTTTACATGCTGCCATGTATACTAACATTCTCTTTACATTTTCACTATCATATTTTAATAGGTTGTGCATGTGGAGGTGGCCATCGTCACTTTGGACACGCCTTCGAGGTGGCTTCTACCGAGAGAAGACTCAAAGCTCGTAGGAGACTACAAGAGTCAGACTCGGCAGCAGCAGCAGCTGCCTCGGTGCTACCCAATGGAGAACTGGTCATTGACTTTACAACCAGAGATGGGGCAGGAGATTCACCAGGTATCACAAGTGTGAGTTGATTGTCTCGAGTATCAATCCTTGCCAATCGCTGTTTGTCTCCCTCACTCATAGTTTCTATCTTCTTATAAAGTTGGAGTACTTGGGTTTTGGTTATGATTTAATCCGAGGTAATCCTCGAGGCACTGATTCATCTGAGTTGGACCCTGGCTTTCGCTATCGAGTGATTCGTCTCCGCCAATGACAGGCTAATCTCACTGTTGACGGTCAGTTCAAGGTGCCATTAGGGGTGGAAACAAAGGTATGCAACACAACAATTGTCGCTTGTTCTATTCTATATATTTCTGCACTTACCTTCTTTCCTTTCTCCCTCTTGTTCCCATTACAGTATACTTCCAGTTGCCAATATGACGATAGTTCAGTAGAAATCAGCTCCGACAGTGACCGTAGGCAATCATTGTCTAGAGAAGCTAAAACAGATATCAGTAGTAGCAGTAAAGAGAAGATTGGAGCCAACGATCTATTTTTTTCTTTCTCGGTATCAGTAAATGAGAAATCATCCTTCTCTCAAAGCGGAAAGTAAGTCTCACTCCTTCAATTTAAATACTGTAATTGTGCAAACTCTCATCTATACTGCAATCCCTCCTACCGCTACGCAGATTTGAATCAGAGAGTGAAACAAGCCAGAAAAGCTCATCCATTTCATTCGAAGCGAGAGCAATCTGTAGTGAGATTGAAGCGTCGTTCATTCCATCTTATGTGCAAGAACTCAGTCCTGAGTTTCAGGACGCGCTTGACAATCTCCCAGTACCGTTTAATAAAGACAATATACGTCACCGAAGTACTTGGGAAACATTTTTCGATACATTTGGGACTAGTGAGTTGACGATTTGATTTTGCATTGTATTTGTCACTCAGCTCACCTTTTCCCTTCCAATAGACTATGTGAAGTTTCTTGTCTTAGGAGGTAAACGGATCCAATCATCTTCCATGTCACAGAGTGATTATTCGTCTCTCATTTCTAAATCTGTTGACGTTCAATCGACAATGTCATTTGAGATGTCATCTGCAATTTCAGCGTCCGCTGGAGTAAAGGTTGGTTTGGCAAAGGCTGCTGGTAGTGCTGCTAGTGCATTAGGAGGCCCAAAGGTGTGTGTGCATTGTGGTTTGTATTGATAATTGCATAGCTTAACCTCCTCCTACTTTAACAACTAGGGCCAAGCAATTGGTGGAATTGTCAATGTCATAACTGAAGGCAAAGATGGCGATGATCTTCTTTTTGGAGCGAGCTTTGATGCCAGCTCGTCATCTAGTTTGGTAAGAGCTTACTGTATTTGTCTTGATATTATGCCTCACACGCTAAGTAATATCATCCGTTTTCCTAGGCACAATTTGCTTCAAGCAAGCAGCAAGCCGAGGACGCCTTTAAGGTAAGTTGAGGCTCCTTTGAAGTAAAACCTTGACTACCTCTCCCTTCTCACCTTCTGTGATACAACTTTTGCCCCAAAGATATCTAAAAAGAAACTAACTAACCGGGAGCTTACCTTCGGAGGATTGCCGGCCAAAGACTGGCGCGAGTGGGCAGGTGAATGGTATTTTAGTTGTGATACTTTTATTGACAACTCTCCCTTCCTTATATTCCTTCCTTTCTCCTCTTTTATATTCACAGGTACGGTGAAAGAAAGACCCATGCCTATCCAATACAAGTAAGTTAAGCGAGTCCTGCCTTTGCCAAGTTGCTAATCCCTTCTAATAACTCTTTGAATTATGTCAACCACCCAACTCAAACCACCACACAGATTTGGAACTCTCATGGAATTCATGTCGTTTGAGCAGAAACTTGCTTTTATTGCTGCTGCAGAAGATTTATATGGATTGGACTTTACAGAAACACCTCCCTTTTTAAAAGGAACTGTACATCACGGTAGGTGCTGTTTGGTTTAAACTTTTCCTGCTCGCTGAGCCTTCAAACGTCAACTAACTGAAATTCATTGCTTTTCAGGTATCTTTGATGGCACAGGTCTACCAATCTCTCGTCAGTTACTCAACCCAAATGAAGACAGTAGAGTCATTATGCAAAATAACGTCATAAGTGCAGGCGGCGGCGATTCAGGTCCTCCCTACTCCACAGACGTATTTTTTAAAGGACGCTGCACAAATTCAAGAGGAAAGTATTTCCAAAGTGTGCCAACGAATTACGGTGTATCTGAAGACCTCTCACTTAAACAATGCTTTGAAAAATGTATAAAGGTTGAGACGGATGGCACTGATGTAACTGTAACTGGAATAACATGGGTTCCGGGTGGAATCTTTTGCAACTGTGAGATTGATACCGGTATAGGACCCGTAACTGGAGCGTTTAATGGGGGTCGAGACTCAACTGTTGCATGTTACCCTAATCAGGTATGTCCATGTCCTTCTCTAATTCTTCAACATCTTATCCTTAATCTGTTCCTCATCTTATTGCCTCCTTGATTGTTGAATAGAACTTCGGTTTGTCGACAGTGTTCACTTTCGCAGATGTGTACAAAGGCAAAACTAACAAACCAACAGCGATATTTGCAACACCCGTTCGTGAGTATTTGTTTGAGTTTTCATCTCCATTGTTCAGTTCAAGATAAATATATGTTGTTCTCACCTTTCTCTCCCCCCCCCCCCCCCCCATTTATAGGTGGCACTATTTCTCCAGATAAAAGCGAAGAAGAAACGTTTCCTTTTGACGGACCCGGCAAACCTTGGAATGACTTCGTATTCTATTCCTTGTCAAATGTGAGTTTGCAATAAGATACATTTTTTTTCTTACTTTGGTTCTCTTCTCTAACTCTGATGTCTATATTGTAAACAACAGAACATCAACACCAATGGAGTATTATCTGTCCAGAATTTTGGTTCAACCGGATTAACTACAAGCACTGAAATACCTTCATACTCTTTTGTAACTGCCGACACACTTGGACTGTTTGTCAACGAGACTCAAAACAACTTTGCGTCTGGTGTTGTGACCTACAATGGTATATTGACAAGTGGAGACGAATACTTTACAGTCACAAAAGAAGATGATAATGTATTCAACATCAAGTTCAAAACCCCATACCAAAATGGCAAGACACCTACCGTGCTGATCTTCCCAAGCTGGACTAGAGTTGGATATTTGGAAGACGACGAAGAAGAAAATGACGGTAGTCGGCCTCGAGATATCATAAGTGTCAACTTTGGGCTCAAAACCTTCAATCCTTCATCCTTTGAGATTAGTAATAACGTTTTGTCTAGTGATGAACCATATCTTGGCTTTAACTTTTTAGTGATTGGACAAGACATGCCCACCGAGAATGTCAAGCATGGGTTTGTAACTAAGTGTTCGACTCGTGAGAATAATCTAAACCAGTTCTTATTGGGAGCAACTGTGGATGATTGCCCTGATATAACAACCTTTAGCGTGCGTGATAAACATGCTGGTGTGAAGATTATATTTGACCAACCATTCAAGGATATTCCATCAGTAGTTGCTACTCCATACTACAACGTAGAAGTGATTGCAGATAAAATTATCCCAAGATGTGTGGTGGAAACCATCACTACAGAGTTTGTAAGGATCAAGTGTGGCGCCATCATCAATGACACAGATTATCAACCCATCCCATTTATGTTCCTTGCGGTTGGGATTAAATCCAGTGAAATATTTATTGACGAGTGAGAACCATCTAACAACGTGGATATGTACAGGCCACCAAATGGTTGGCAAAAAAAGTTAGTTGTAGGGGGAATATATTACATGTGAGGTAGAATCAGCTCGTTATGCTCAATCATGAGCTAACCAAACTATCCAATGATTAATCCTTTGTTAAGAGAGAGAGAAAGAGAAAAGAGACTGTGTGTTAATGAGTATTAGAGAGAAAAAGTTTATGAATGTTGTTTGTACTTGATTAGCTTGTCCATTAAATGAAAAGGAATGAGACTTACCGCTTTGTTTTTTTCAACCAACCAGTGATAGTGTTCATTGTACATGACTATTTCCTGCCTTTATTGACATAAGATCAACTTCGCCAGCCATCAGACATTGTTGTTGACAAATAACTCTCTACTCTCTACCCATAACGATCACTGTATATATTACTGATCCTACTGATCCTCCCCCAGCCTCCCCAACTAGGATACATAATTACAGTTCATCTTAACACAGCCAGAGTGTCCTAGGTACTACACTTCAATAATGTAATTCAATGTCGTCTTGTTCCTTGATATACCTCTCTCTTTATATATATAGTTGATGTATAGATATAGTTGATGTAATTGATATACCTCTCTCTCTCTCTCTCTCTCTCTCTCTCTCTCTCTCTAGATATATTATAGATACATAATTTCTATAAAATGATGTGTACAGAAGTGAGTATCTACTCGACCTCTTCATATTAATATCCTTTGCAAATCTCGGCCACTACCACCCCATCCGATTTGTTACAATAGGTACTCGTATTATCCGCACCGACCGATGAAGTGGATGGAATGTCATTTATTTAGTATGTCCCGAAAGGGCCGCCCCACCGCCCCGCTTTAAATCTCAACTGCACCATACTTCTCTTGGTTATTGTGGCCGTGAAGGAGGTATTATATGCACGGAAAGAGCTGTGATTCTTCTAGTACTCTTCAGTGATATATATCAACTCTCTATATTATAGGGAGAAACGGGTCTAAGTCTATCAAGCCGGTCTAGATATCATACCACATGAACATACAAGTAGCACGATACCAAAATTTTCTTGTGAAATAAAGAACATCAGCTTTTAGGTATACTTACATAATAATATAATAATACACCATGTCCAAGAAGAGCAATGCCAGCGATAATACTGATAAGGCGGAGAAGATGGATGATGCCCCAGTATCTATAGATCAAACATCGGCCACACCGCCATCTAATGAAACAAAAAAAGATGATGGTGCATCTAAAAAAGAGAATACAACCGAAGAAACCTCTGATGTAGATGATACCAAAAGCTCTAATGATAAGAGTGATGATAAAAAAGAAGGCGTTGATAGTGCAAAAAGCAATGATGAATCCAAAGAAGACACTCCGAACGTAACCCCAACCGGTAGTGATACAAAAGATGCAAATCCTGTTAAAGAAACTAACTCCAAAAATATGTCAGATGCAAAGAATAAAGACGATGTCAAGAGTACAGATAATAAAGAAGCTGCCACTACTACTACTGCGTCAACATCTACCACCCATCAGCAACATCATACTTCATCATTTCAACAGCAATATCAATCATTTAGCGATATGCAAGATTTAGATTTTGATGATGGCTACACTGATAGTAATGATACACTCCTTACCTTGTCATTCAATCAAGATGGAGGATGTCTAGCAGTGGGTACTGGAAGTGGATTCCGAATATGTAATGTGCATCCATTTGAAGAGAATTTACGTCGAACGTTGGGTGGTGATGGTAACAGTAATAACGGAGGATCGCCCGGAGATGGTGGAATTGCACATATAGAAATGTTATACAGAACTAACCTACTCGCCATTACAGGTCATTCCAATTCACCACAATTTCCACCAAATAAGGTGTTAATGTATGATGATCATTTACAACGTACTGTTGGAGATTTGAGTTTTAGACAAAAGGTATTAACAACGAAATTACGACGAGATCGGATTGTAGTTGTATTAAGAGATCGGACATATATTTATAACTTTGCTGATATGACCTTGTTGGATAAGGTATATACTGGTGAGAATCCTCATGGACTAGTGGCTATATCTATAGATAATGGTGGTGTTGGGGGTAGTACAGTTGCAGGTGTTGAAACACGAGCACAAGATGTATTGGGAAGTGGTAGAAGTAACTCACAACAGAGAAATAATGGTATGGTACTTGCCGTTCCTAGTACTCAGAAAGGTCAAGTTCGAGTAGAGCTATATGGCTTACGACGACAAACTTTCATAGATGCACATGATTCACAGTTAGGTGCTCTAGCATTAAGTGTGGATGGATCGTTGCTTGCAACTGCCTCTGAACGGGGGACTGTAATTCGATTGTTTGATACTCGTGGAGTAACGATTGGCGGTGGATCTGGTCATGGAAGCTCAAGGCAGGATGCTACATCTGTATCATCATCTGTACCATTAAGAGAATTCCGGCGCGGAGTAGAGCGTGCAACTATAACGTGTTTAACATTCAGCCTCGATAGTACTTGGTTAGGATGCGCTAGTGATCATGGAACTGTACACATCTTTCAAACTCATGGATCAAATGACAACAAAGCAACTGAGAAGAAGACTAGATCATCCTCCATGACAGGTAAAGCAATTCGTATGCTGCCGAAACTTGTCACATCACCAAAGAAGTATATAGGCATGGATGGGATACATTCGTACGCGCAAGTGAGGGGCGTACCACATCCTTATGCCTGTGCTTTTGTGCCAGATAGAGAACATACAATCGCCGTAGCAGGGATGGATGAGTATGGCAATGGCTGTCTCTTGTTGGCAGAGTTTGGTAAACCATCCAATGGTGGAGTAGGCGTTGATGTAAAGATTGATGATTCCGAGGCCAGACGAGTTGGATATCATCGATTCTTCAAGTCTAAAAATCCAAGTGCCAGTCATACAACAAGTCGTAGACGTACCAAAAGCAAGGATTTCAAACCAGTAGATGTTGTGGAAGGCGGAGCTTATATTGATAACACTCCAATCGATCTAAAGATGAATCATATCAAAATCAGTGACGAAGATGAAGATGGCTTTGCCGCAGTTCATTATAATGCAGAGAAATAGACGCTTAGTTAGTACACAAGCCCGTCCATGCTACAAAGGTATAGCTATGTTGGAGAGCCGACAGATATGAATATGTGTAAAGCCTAAGCCTAGAATGACTCTTAATTTACAATTGTTCTGGCTTAGAAACCACTAAGCAAGGGCTCAACGTCCATCTTTGTATGGGAAGCAAGGTAACATATTATCAGCAGTGGATCGATACCTGGAAGATGCGAGTTTAGCGGTTTATTATGATGAAAAAGAGGAGATAGTAACGTGTGTTAGTTCATGTGAGTTGCAAAGGCAGTTAAGGCAAATGTAGGTCAAATGAAGTAGCCAAATCACCAAAATTATATATTGAGCACAACCATTCACATGATAAAACAATACTAACGCGGACTTTCCTGGGGCTATTGTAATGTCAACAGCATCCAGATTAGAAGAGTCGCGTACAATCACACAGCAAGGCACTTCCTCCAAGGAAACGATTCTATTTACAACTGTATGTGTGTGCAAATCTCGGTCAAATTCATGTCTTCCTCTAAAGCTTGGTTCTGAGTCAAATATGCCGGACGAAGTAGACTTTCTTCCTTCTCCTCTTGCATTATCGTTTACCATAAATACCGAACAATCATCCCCCATAGTACGTCCTCCCTTACTTATCAACGCCCAGGGATACAATGCCTCACCTTCATCACCGTCAACAATCACTATTGTTTCACCCCTTCGGGTTAAACGATGTCCACTCGCAAGTTGATTAGCAAATCTCTTTTTGGGAGAATACATCACCATACTCGGTGTGTGAGTATATCGACTCTTGATTACGGCCAATACAGCACCTCGAGAGTCTTGCAGTATCATAAACTCGCCATGACCCATTTTTATGACGAGCCCGTTACCGTAAGGTCGGCCATTTGGCAATGTAATTGTATACTTGCCAGTTGAAAAGTAGGGGTCATATGAGACATAGTCACATGGGGAATCTTGTTGAGATGGAGAGACTTGAAGGTCAGACGAGGCACCCCGATGAGAGGACTTGTCAGTGACTCGTAGCCGAATGGGCTGTCCAATGTTCATGCTTGGAAGTGTCGATACATGACGTTCACGACGAGAGCCGCCTTGAGTATGGAAAGTAGCAACATTTGGTGAGGGTGGACAGGGAGGCGTGACAACTCTTGTCGTCTCTTGTCCATTCTTCTTTTCAACCTTGACTGGCGAATCTAACAAGTGTGCGGTTGGTGCCATGCACAAGAGGGATGATAACTTTCCCTTGCTCTTCTTGTTTGTATTTGGTTGGTCCTTCTTCTGGACGTCATCGATATTTTGCAATCCCCTCCTCTCTTTAGATGGAGTAGTGGAAGTTACAACCTCAAACGATTCATCCAGCATATTATCCATCAACGATGATTCTCCCACATTATGTCCTACTTTTCCCACATTATGATTGCCACCATTATCAAATAATTGTCGTGGTGGTTGATAACTTTTCACAGCATCCAAGACATAACTCTCTTCTAATTCACTATAATCTAACAATTCACGTGATATATCAACCGTCTCTCCTTGGGGAGTCATATTCTCTTGGTGGAGGAAACTACTGCCCTGAGGTACACCGTCCTGTGTTTCGAATGTATCGTTGGCCTCGTCTTCATCATAATCTTCACCAGCGTCAACTTCTTCATCCCATTCTTCTGTGGAGTTTAACGATAACAACAACTTCTCAGCACGTTGTAATCCCAGTGATGACTCATCCATATTATTAGTATTCTCAGTAGGGGTTGACGTTGAATTCATACTCACATCTTGCAATCCAAACTTAGTAAATGGACTTATAATACCTTCATCATCGCCATCATCGGGTGATATATTTTCCATTGGTGAATAATCTTCAATAGTGTTCGTTGGTGAGATTAATGATGGTACATTCTTCTTATTACCATCCAAAACACCACTGTCACCACTCATACCGTAGACTAAGCAACTCGGATCGGAACTACCTTGACATGCCAACCCTCCACCAATACTTTTACGTCCCAAACTAGTAGACTTGGGCGATGCCGGAATCCAATACATACTCCCCAAGAATGGTGCAGTTACATTACTTGGATGTACTGTATTCATATCATACTTTTGTTCGGGCAGTACCAACCAATTTCTATTTGTAAAGATTGTCGGCGATTCTTCTTCAATTTGATGTGGTTGTTGTTGTGGCGTACTGATAGCTAATGGATGGTCCATAATTGTTGGACTGTGATTTAACTTTGACTTTGGTTTTAACAAAGAAGTTGATGATGGATTGGCAGTGGTATCTTCATTTAAATTACATGGTACCGAATCAATAACTCCATCATCTGCGGTTTGAGCTAATGTGCATGGAAATGGTTTACGCTGTGGACTTTCAGTAATTGTATTTGAACATAAGTTGGTTGTTACTGACCATGGTGCCGTTGTTTCACTTTGTGCTGCAGCACAACAATCTTGTTGTTGTTGTTGCAGAGAACCTCTTGGTCGTTTCTTGATATGTTGATTCTTTTGTCTATTTGTATTGCTAGTACGACGGGTACTATGTGAGGATGATATATACTGCTGTTGCTGTGGTGATTCGTTGTTATCCTCTTCCATAACATCAGAATTATTGTTGTTTTTGTTAGTTGGTAGCCAATAAGGGATACCCTCATCATCATCATTTGGCATGGCGTATAGTCCACCAACGCCTGATTGTGTACTAACACTGCAACCCATTGCTTTCGTGTTGTATTGTATAAATATACCCAACAAACAATATATAAAAGAGTATACCAATTATTTAGTGAATTGAAATATTTGAAACACTAACGGAGAGACTTATATTCAATGGTTGAGGATCAAGTTCAACCCCCCAATGACGATAAGATATTAATACAGCTGTAGGGTATATGTCTCTTCCTTCTCTGTGTGTATTAGTCTATTATTAGTAGCCGCCGAATTTGTTACAACTCCTACTGTGAAACAACTAAAAGTAAGAGGGGTAGATTCTAACCATTTTTGTACGAATCTACGTATCGACCTCATAAACTCTCATAATATTATTAGCAATGCGGGCGAGGTGACCAACTACTACCAAATAAGCCCTCAATAGCAATACAAACCTCACAGATGATAGCAGGCCTTGAATACGAGCAGCAGCCGTCAAATGATGGCGGCGGCGCAGATAGATCCCCATCCGCTGCTTCGATGAACTCCGTTGATATAAGTTCACCACAACCACAACCACAATACAACAACAATAATTCATACCTCAATTCACAACAACAATTGCATCGTAGAAGACCACACAGTACGAATGGTAGTAATGGATACAATAATGACCTTTCTAATAGAACATCATACAATGAAGATAATAAATATAACAAAGTTAAAATAGTACGAAAATTAGATATATTTCCTAAAACAGAGCGTGAAATGACGGTGCGGACTGAACAAGGCGGACAATTAACTGCTGTTGGGTATGTTATTATGACTATATTATTATTGGCCGAATGGTTAACATGGAGGAGTATGAATGGTACTAGTTTAGAACATACTGTTGTTGATACTAGGTGAGTTATATAATAAGTGACATATTGTTGGTGTATCTTATATATTTGAGAATACAAGTATTGGATAAAGAGAGGAAAAGTTGCTTTATATATGAATTGGCTTATGATGAAATATAGATGCTAATATCAACACCTGAGCTCAGTATGATGATATATATCTTGGAGACCTACTGACAGCCATTATAAAAGCAACTCTCCTTCTTTTTTCAGCGGATCAGCCCAACTTTGTCTGTAATTCACATTGCTCACCCTCTTTTACTCCACTCCATTGCAATAGTATTGGCAAACGAATGAAAGTTAATTTAAACATTACCTTCCCCGCTTTACATTGTAATGACGTACATTTAGATGTCATTGATGTTGCTGGTGATTCACAATTAGAAATATCCGATAAGATGTTTAAGCAACGTTTAAATTTAGATGGCAAGCCTCGTTCGAATAGTAAGATTGCTACCGAAGCCAATATCAAAGCTGAGGAAGATAAGTTACACCAGGAAGCATTGAAGAAGAAGGTTCCTGAGAATTACTGCGGACCGTGCTATGGTGCACATGAGAAAGAGGGAGATTGTTGTAATACTTGTGATGAAGTGTTGGCTGCCTACAAGAAGAAACGATGGAATGAAAATGCCGTCCAGCCATTGGCTGAACAATGTATTAGAGAAGGAAGGAGTAAGAATGAGCCCAAGAAGATGACCGGTGGTGAGGGTTGCAATCTTAGTGGATATTTTACAGTTAATAGAGTAGCTGGGAATTTTCACATTGCGATGGGAGAGGGAGTTGATCGTGAAGGGAGGCATATACATCAATTCTTACCAGAAGATCGAATCAATTTCAATGCTAGTCATATAGTTCATGAATTAAGCTTTTTGGATGATGAGTATGGTGATTTAATAGGTAATGGAGAAGATAATAAGTTCAAGACAGAAATGAAAAAGGTCGGTATTAATGGTGAGAAGAGTATGAATGGCGTGAATAAGATTGTGACTGAGGATACAGGAACAACAGGCTTATTCCAGTACTTTATAAAGGTTGTTCCTACAAAATACAAAGGAGATATTATAGATAATTTGGGAGTGTCTCCATCGACTGGAGGGTTGATAGATAAAGTGCTGGAAACGAATCGATACTTTTATACGGAACGATTTCGGCCATTAATTGGGGAAGTTCACGAGGAGGCAATACTGGCTGGCGATACAGATCGAGGAATGGTCGGGGCACATGTGGGCGGTAAAACTGGAGGTACATTACATGAAAAGATGGAACATCATGATTCACAGAATGCAGTACTACCAGGAATTTTCTTTGTTTATGAGATTTATCCATTTGCTGTAGAGGTTGAATTGCAATCTGTCCCATTCATGCATTTTGTTGTCCGTGCAATGGCAACAGTTGGTGGAGTCTTTACCATGATGAGTATTCTTGACGGAGTGTTGTATTCTCGAGGAAAAAGTCGTAGATAATTATAAAACACCAGGTGTCTACTCTCAACTGTTTAATCTTCTCTATAACTTTCTCATTATTTTACTATAAGATGTGCATTATTATCAACTTCCACCACCCATGGCATTCTGCATTTCCATTAAACTTTGTTGTTGCTTAGCCTGCGCTTCATTTGCTTTCTGCAATACTACCCCAACCTTTTCATGTGCTTCTAAATACTTTGCTACACATCTATCAGTACATGACATTTCACCCAAGGCTAAATCATTTTCTTTATGTTTCCGAGATGCACATTTTTCAAAACATGTTCCTGCCATTTTATTAAATAGATGTGTATACATTTCCATTTCCGTGGTGGCTGATGATTATAATATTAAGTGGTGATGATGTTGTGGTATATAGTATAATATAAAGAAAGAATGATATGAGATGTTAGTAATTAATTATAATATCAAACATCAAAGATACAGCACCTCCGATATTTATTTTGCACCACATAGTATACAAATAATAATATGCAATATCGGGCTATATACAACCTCCAATACACAGTACCAATCTACTTTGCTCTTCATCCCATCACCATCGACCAACCAATCATTGCAACATAATACAAATGAAAATCATCATATGTACACACCTGCAAATACCGGCTCTGGTCCAGCAGGCTTCTGCTCCTCCTTTTGACCAAAGAAATTCATTGTATAATATGTTGACTGAGAGGAAGTATGAAGAAGAGTGATGCAATAGACACAAAGAATCGTGGGGGGAGGTAGGTAAGAGGAATGAGGGAAGAGATATTTTGGCGAATAAACGAACGCTAGGCTAGCAAAAAGGCAACTCCAAATTCTTGAGAATTCCTATCATCATCAAAGATGGCGGGCAAGAGAAAAATTAGATGACACCTCGTGTATGTGGTGCATGACTTGAATAATCGATAACAATAAACATTACAATAATGATCGTTCGACAGTTAGGAGCACGTGTTGCTTCATTATCATCATCTGTAGCATCAGTTGCTAATAAAGGAGTAGTGACGTCCATCGTCAATAATACTGACACGACTTTAGATACGAGACGTCGATGCTTCTACTCCACTACAACAAATTCTTCATCAATGAGTATACCAACTCACATGTCACCATTAGTTCTTGTCAAATCAATCAGAGTACCCCGACCAATTAAACCGAAGCATAAGGTTAGGAATAAGTTGAAAGATAGGATTGAGTGGATAACATTGATAAGCAGTCAAAAGTAGTGAAAGTTGATGAAGTAGATAAGCATCTATCATATGTCGGTAATGTACAGATTCCAATTACAAATTCATTGAAGATTGTACTGCCAGAGGAGGATGTTCCTAGCGGAATTTGGCCTGTATTCCGTATGATGGTAAGTTGAAATGTATGTGTATAGTATCCATGATGATGACTTGAGAAATATGTGTGCATATCTTATGCATCTTTTCTTCCATCATATTATCTCATTCTTCTATAGGATGAAAGTGGCAACTTTCACGGTTCCACCAACCCTACAAAGATCATTCCTGAGCAATTTGATCTATCTCAACTCCAATCAGCTCTTATTCTACAGCATCCAAACTTTGTTGAGCAGTTTCAATCAAGTACTCTCTTGCAACCTTCCAAGCATGATTATGCTGACACTCAATCTACCAATACATTACTAAGAGCTCATCGTCAAATGATTAGGCTGAAAAAGATGGATACAATTCTACAAGATGTACATAGACAGGGCAGAATCTCATTCTACATGACTTGCACAGGTACGTGTATTATATTATATACATATACTTTAAAGCTGAATGTGTCATACTCATATCATTTGCTCTGACTTTTTTTAGGAGAGGAAGCTATCCATATGGGTAGTGCATCAGCATTACAACCACAGGACTTCTCTTTGCCCAGTATAGGGAAGCTGGTATGCTTATGTGGCGTGGCTTTTCGTTAGATCAATTCTGTAATCAGTGTTTCTCAAATGATTTAGATCTTGGCCGCGGTCGACAAATGCCAATCCATTACGGATGCCGAGCTTTGAACTATCAAACTGTATCAAGTCCTCTCGGTACACAAATTACTCAAGCTGTTGGAGCATCGTACAAGTTCAAGCTGGATGTTATAGCCAATCCCGAGAAGGAAGCAGCTATTTCAATTGTCTACTTTGGAGAGGGAGCGGCATCAACAATAGACTTTCATTCTGCCTGTAACTTTGCAGCAACACTAAAGGTGCCAATGATCTTCTTTTGTCGTAACAATGGGTATGCCATCTCAACTCCAGTAGAAGATCAGTATGCTGGAGACGGAATAGTTTCTCGAGCTCCAGGTTATGGCATGGCTGCTATACGAGTCGATGGTAATGATTTGTTTGCAGTACATGCAGCGGTAGCTCAGGCCCGCAAGCATGCTTTGGAGACCAGTTCTCCTGTCATGATCGAGGCCATGACGTACCGGGAAGGTCATCATTCTACATCAGATGATAGCTCAAGGTATAGAGATACTAAAGAGGTCGAGACTGCAAAGGAAGTGTCTGATCCTCTAGTTCGATTTAATAGCTTCTTGAAGCAGTTTGGTTGGATGAGCGATGAAGACATTGCATCTATTGAGGATGAGGAACGCCAGTCAGTCCTTGATGCCATGAAGAAAGCGGAGGGCCGTCCCAAACCAAACATAAGTACAATGTTTGAAGATGTGTATCACGAAAAGCCTCCTTCTCTTGTTCGTCAAGAACAGGACCTTCTACGCCACATAAAGAAGTTCAAGATTTCGCAAGAGGGTGATATTGTGTAAGATATATAGAGTAGTTGAGGAGTATGTACAAATTGTAACGAATTGTTGTTTGAATAAGTTAGAATTTTAGATTGTATTGTTACATATGAATTACTACTTGTTATGAATCACTTTAATATTTATTCTGATCTTTGTCTTCTTGTATAAAAGAAATGATAGGAATATGCTTTGATTTTGAAATCTCACAAGTTTTGGGAAGATGATAAAGCTCAACCATTGAATCATTCTTCATATGCCATTTAACTCTTCCCCGACAATTGAGAGTATTTGACTTATAGGTTTCTTGCCAATCAGATTGATACTTTTTGATATCATCGTTGATCTGAATGGTATCTCTTGCATTACCCAGAATAAACTTATGAATATCAACCTCAACTTGTTTATCAGTGATTGGCTCTGATTCATTCTTCATACCAAACATATCGGGTGCATAATTAGCCTTTGTTGTATATATTTCTTTAAAATGATCATATTGGCGAGCCATACCCTTTTGAAGCTCCGAATCTTCATTCACATCTGGTTTATCTAATGTTGGCGATTGATATTGAAACACATCCCAAAAATATAATTCGGCTGATGACTCTCCTTCTTTCTCGTTCTTCAACAAGGTAGAATTGAATGCTCTATATACACAACCAAAGATATCAAACTCACTAGCACCCAATTGCTCATATGAATACTCAGCTCTACATAATAATATCTGATGCTTTAATCGACTTCGTACCCAACTACTTGATTCTCTATTCGTCATGGCAATAATTGGAGGTATCTCTCGATACTTATTTGATAATTTTAATACCTGATCTGCCAAATATGGATATGGTGAATCAAATAAACCAACTATACCACTATTTATAACATTTGTTAGATGTTGATATATCTCATCTCTCCAATCATCAAGGTTTGTATTACACAACTCTGACTCTAAAGATGTTTTATTATTCTTTGTACTTACTACCACACCATTAACTACATGAATATTACCCTTTTGATATTGACGGCAGCAACTTATTGCCATTTCATATAATCTCATTAGTTCATAATGAGAACGTATACCGTGTACTACTGTACTATTCACACCGTGTATACCCCGAGTGTTTGATATACAGAATGATATATGATGTACAGATGGGAAACCTAGTTTGCATGTTATATGGTATAATGTTCGTGATCCACTACTTCCTGGTGATATATGATAGAATAATGGTGCAGTAGTTGAAATAATAGTATCATTAGCTGTCTTAGAGAGTGGAGTATTATTATTGTGTTTTACTTCTTTTTGAGTTGATGATGACGTAGTTGTAATTGTAGGTACCGATTTACTTCTGAAATAATAATGCAAAGATATCCGTATTATTACAAAGAAGAGAATTGCAATTTGTACGACACGTCGGCTTATATTGATAGATCTACGAGTCTTTGGTATGATAACGTTTGTCATAGTTGTGTTCTCTGAAGATAAGTTGTGATTTGACGTACACAATATTATATGGACGCTTGAGTGTATCTTTACATAACGAAACAAACACCCTCTAAAATATGCACATCCCAGGCTTATATAATTGATCACTGCCGCCGCCGATATTCATAGGTTTACTACTAGCTGCTCTACTTGTTGTAGGTAGGGGGGAAGTTGCAATTCGATGAGAGAAACGGACACTTTAAATGCCCGTTGTCGGTATCTTTTACCCGCTTGTGAACCCGTGCCTAACAACCTCAAATGGTGGCGGTGAAGCAAAGTATAGGTATCTAGGGCGGTGTTTACTGCAATAATCACAAGTATACGCAGAGGATATTTAATAATAGTTCCCATTATTATTACTACTAGCTGAATTCCTCAGCTAATAAAAAAAAAAAAAGAGTACACATCTTTCTCTTGTGCACAAAAATAGTTGCAGTAAAAACTTTATCCGAGAGAGATAAGGTGCAGCAACCTACACCACCTACTATCACATACAGCTAAGAGGGTATTGTATCAATTATATATCCAGAGGAAAATACACAATATCAAAATCGATAACATCAAAAAATGGTAAAGAAATTTAGTACCAAGAACCTAAAGCCAAAGTTTCCCATCTCATCCAGTAAAAAGAAGGATGATGAACAACAACCAACTGCATCCAATAGTAGTGGAGCGGGTGGTATGAGTGGCGCACGTGCTGAATATTATGCCTCACGTAATGCTAACAACGCAGGTGGCAGCGGTGGGGGTGGTAATCCATTTGGTGAGCCCTCTAATAATAGAAATAACAATACTAACCCATTTGGTGGTGGAGGACAGCAGGCTAATCCATTCGAGGACTCATCATCCGATGATGATAATAATGATGCATTGGCTGGATTTTCTAATAAGAAGAAACCACCGCCGCCTGTCCCTATTTCAAGCAGTAGTAGTCGACAGCTTCCTCCACAACAGCAACAGCAGGCTATACCACCTTCAAGGAACAATTTGACAAAATCAATGCAGTCTACTAGTTCCAATCCATTTGGTGACGATAGTGATGACGATGTTTCACCGCCTACTAGACCATCTGCTAACGGCGGAAAAATGAAGCGTGCTAATAGTAACCCATTTGGAGATGACGAAGAAGATGACAACCCCAAACCTCAAACACAAAGATCAAATATGAGATCAAGTTTAAATAAGAGTACAAGTGTGCGGAAACCTCCAACATCATCTAATCCATTCGGTGATGATGATTCTGCTCATTTACCACCACAAAGGAAATCAGTTCGTGCTAGTTCGAATAATCCATTTGGTGAAGACGAAGTGGTGGATAATAATAATGATCCATTCTCTAAAGAAATGAGTAATAAGAAGCCGCCCCAGTTTAGTAAGAATGGCGGTACATCTACTAGTCGACGTTCTATGGTACAAGATGTTAATAAGACAAAATCGAATCCATTTGATGATGATAGTACCGCTGCTGGTGCTGCTCCTTCTGTTCCCAAGCCGTTAATCTCACAACAACAACAACCGAGTAGACAAAAACCAGTGCCAACACAACAGCAGCAGACTCGATCGGCACCACCCTCGAATAGTAATAATCCCTTTGGGGATGGTCCTTTAGCTACAACTGATTCAAGAGGAAGGCAGCCTAAGCGATATTCAGCAGCACCACCACCAAATAATGGGGCAGAAGAAGCACCTATGGATGAAGAAGGGTCAAGCAATGCAGCTGGATTGGCATCATGGTTACGTTTGAATAAAAAGGAAGATTCGGATTTACCACCCGGTAGCAGTGGCGGTGGTGGATTTAATCCAGATGCTTATAATGCAACTGCAATTAATGCACCTAGACCAATCCCCAATAGTATCAGTAACAACAATAACAACACATCAAATAATAATGAAATACGAAAAAAGAAGGTCAAAACAAAACGAAAGAATAAGGCACATATAATAGCATGGCCATTTGATAATTATCATGAAGTGCAGCAGAATCAATATGAAGAATTGGCTAGTCGGGCTGATTATAGCAGTGTATCAGCGGATAATAATAATCCAAATAATATTCAACAATACAATGTCAGTCCAGATAAGAAAGATACCAAAAGATCATCACAACGAGGGGCTGCCGCAGCCGCTGACTCATCAAAGTATTACGAACGTCCAGATGAATTACCAAGTATTAAAGAGGCAGTGAATGATTTATCATTAGTCGATTTTGAAAAGAAGGCAGAGGAACGTGCGATTAATATTGTCTCAACGTGGTTATTTGATGCTGGATTGATTGATGAATTGTTAGTCAATGGTGCCATGGGTCCTGCTATTCAACAACAACAACAGCAGCAGCAACAACAACAACAACAACAACAACAACAAAAGAACATCAGTAGTGCTAATACTGTAATGACTGAAAAGACAAGTGAAGGACAGGAACTTGGTGTTAATGGATTCTTAGTCGGTGCCGAGGGTGCCGAAATGAAGATGGACAAGGAATCAAACAAGTTACGTGCCATGATACAACGTGATTTATCAATTATCAATGCTCGATTAAATGATGGCGTGGCCGCTAGTGGATTAGAAGTACAGGAATTAGTCAATGCCGTAAGTGCCACACAAGATGACATAGGACGATTACGTGAGTTGACAACCTATATATCAGATGGACAGATTAGTGATCGGAATGAATTCCTATTGGCAAAGTATCCATATTTGCGAAAGGCAATTAATGCACGACGGAATATTAATCGGTGCTTTCGTGAATTGGACTTTTTTAGTCATATACCCAGTACGTGTGAACGATTACGTGATGATTTACATGGCGGTGAGTGGACAGCCGAGGAGTGGAGTACGATACGGAATGTATCGATGGAACATGTCGAGTTGGAAGTTATGTTAGTTGAGGCTGAGAGTAGTATGAAGGGAGGCGCACACAACTTCAACAGTGCATTGGTGGATAACTTTTTAAATTCACATGTACAGAATGTATGGGAACTGGGAGATGAGATTCGTATGCGTATCATATCCGGTATTGGTAGTGCATTTGAATTGTCAATGAATAATCCCGCTGGTATGGTGGCGTTGGTGGAGGCCGTGGAGGTATATGAACGTGCTGCTGAAACGTTTGAAAAGAAGAGGAATGATAGCCATGATGACGACGGTGGTGAACGGTTGAGGTTTACCAACATGAGAGCTGCGGCGTTGGAACAATTGTATCAAGACTTTGAGTTGCGTGGAGTTGATATGTTTCGTGGTGTACACGAACATGCCGCTGATGTGGCCGAGGAAGATGATGCCTCTAATACTCAATTCACTGCCGTACTTAAGGCAGCGACAGAGCTTGTTACCGAGATTGATATTGTCAAGCATCAAATGTCACCCTGCTTTGCCCCGCATTGGCATGTTGAAGCGCTTTGGAGTTCCTGTGTCGCTCACGTTTGTTCGAACCATATTGTTCAACAAATTGGTGGTCCTGATGGTCAAAACCTTCCTGAATTAACTATCACCCAACTGTTGGAATTGGTAGCTTGGGTTGAATACTTTCGTGAAACAATTGAGGAAACCTTTCCTGAAGTATCGTCTATGCGTGATACCAAGAAGACATACTTTGAAGAACGTCCCGAGTTATTTGCCGGCGATAAGCGTACAGTTAATATGCAAAATGCCAAAGATAGTCTTGCTTGGGTAAACAACATGTTGTGGGAGGTGCATAGATTGGCACAAGAGGAGTTCTTGGTTCGAACTCGAAGCCAGACAGATGAATGGCTCGACAAGGTTTATGGATCTGACTCTGTTAAGAATCAATCAGCCGAGGGTAAACTCACAACATCACTCTGTGAAGATGTATTCTCCTTCTCGAGTGTCCAGCTACGTACCATTCGGGAAAGACTATCCAAGAAATCAGATGCCCTCATCCTTGCCGTGTGTATCATCCTCTCGCATATGAGATCTACACAGATCCATGCACGGAATAACTTTCTTCAAGATTTGGAAACATGTTGCGCGGCCAGTAATGACTTTACTCGTATGAGTGAGAAGTGTGAGGATATGATATCTGAATTAATGTCTCAGTGTGAGTTTTCTGCAGATATGATTGAGACAGTAGAGGTGACCTCGAATGAGTTGATGGGTGTCTATAGTAGTGATGCTGTGTACTCGGCACGGAGTGTTCACATATATGTTTTTGATCCAATTGAGGAAGAAATTGGAATTAGATTATTCGAAGAGGACTGGGAAGAGACAATGGTTGATAACGACCTTGCCATTTCGTTGGTACGAACTTTAGAGGATTTCCACGAAGATTTAGAACAGTACATGGATGACTTCATGGTTGTCAAAAGTGTCATGAGTCTCATGTCTGCAACTGTCATCTTCTATGCCAAATGTCTGCTACAACGAGCCGAGCGGCATAGGAACAACAAGAGACCATACTTTGGTGATGTCAAAACATCTCTAGATCGAATGACTGGTGATATCAAGGTAATGAGGGCTTACTTTGAAGGTCTTGTTCCCCAAATGCCCTCTCTAAGGAAGAATATCGAAAAAGACTTTGAGATTCTCGCTACAATTCATGAATTGATGAGTATTGCAGCTGGTTTCTCTGTTAGTGATGCAGAGGACTTTATCCTGGTGCTTCAGAAACGAGTAAGAGATGTGGGTATTACAAAGCATATTGTTGGCGACTTGTGGCATCTTGTTGCCCCCACAGAAGAGCGATATGTTTGGGAACTCGTTGAATCATTAGAAGAACAACTTGTAGCCATTGCTCCTGTGGACGATGCATTGGCATTAGAGGTGAATGACCGTTCCTATGTCAAGGGATTGCGACTAGATGAGATGGCCGTCAAGCTATACGTAAAAAGCCGCAGAAATAGACCAATCAAGGCCACAGCTGTAGAGAGTATAGTCAAGAATTGGAAGACAACTTGGGTTGAAGAGGATATGAATACGAATGAAGAAGAGTAGAACCATTTTCTAGTCATAGTCTTAAATGAAAATATAGTTTAAAACTCGTCTATGCAAATACTAACTCTACACCGCAGTTTTTAACACTAAACATCACTACTGGACTCTCATTTTATCTTGCCCCTTTTCTCCTCCTTGAAATTGTTAAGGTCACTAGTTGGAGTCCAAGCTTGTCTCCTTTGTTTCAATATTAATCTCTGTGTGCCGACGGCTGTGTGATGCCGAGCGAAGCGAGGCAAGTGTGATGGTCTCTTCGGCAAGGTCTGCGATGCTGCGCACTGCCAAAGAGAGGGACAAACCATATACACTTGCCGAGCGAAGCGAGGCAAGTGTGACGATTGAGAAGACAATCTGTCGTAGTTGTGAGAGACTGATGCAAAAGAATCGCCACTCCGTGGGAGGAGCGAGCTCTCCAACCTTCTGTTCCGAAGACAAGCGCTACCATAAGCCTTTCCGTACAGCAGCATCTAGTCTTTTGTTTTGGAGAGTAAGTCTGACAAATATCACTTTTTAAGAAGACTAAAAAAGTGATAACCACGCTCCTTCAATCCTAGTTGCTGAATGCTTTATGTTTGACGTTGTATTGTTGCAAAAGGCAAAGTGTGATAGTCTTTAGATAATCTGTCGTAGTTGTGAGAGACTGAAGCAAAAGAATCGCCACTCCGTGGGAGGATCGAACTCCCAACCTTCTGTTCCGAAGACAGACGCGCTACCATTGCGCCAACGGAGCTTCACTAGAGCCGAGTTTGCCTTATAGTATATGTAATTTTCCTAAAACAAGTCTATATCGTCATACATTAGTCGCATCACATCCATTAGAACTAAATCCTACTATTTGCATGCTCTCATAATATGTATGAAAGCAAGACCTGTCTTAAGTAAATCATATATCAGGTAGTGTAGAATGATTTTCAGAAGGATACGCCCGTCGATGAGATATTATGGTATCCTTGGTCTAAGTTTTGGGCTTAACTTTATAAGTCTGACTAGATAAAAACATATAAAGATTTACTCAGAAATACTTCTAGAGCCTCGCTTCGCTCGGCCAGTCATATCAATATATGTGCAACATATAGAACTCACAGCCTCGCTTCACTTGGATAGTAGATACATCTAGTTCAACAAAGGTGTAAGAAGTCTACCTCCTTCCATTTCTTGGGCGCTTACGGCCATCATTATTGTCTCCATCACTGCCACCGAGCCGATTACCACCGCCAGGAAATGGATCTGCAAACCCGATGCCTGGAATTCCTCTACCCATACCCCCAAAAGGTGGCATCCCCATTCCCATAGGCGGCATGTTATTGTGGTTTATACCTGACGATTCATGTGACTGTAGGAGACCCTGACTATCTCTACAAGTGCACTCTTTATATCCACCCTTCTTTGCCGTATTCTTTAGACAACCACCACACTTGTAACAGAATACTAAGTTGCAACGACAGTGCATCGCGTCGCATCCATGGTCTTTCTCAACCCAGAATCGACATCTTGGACATTGCTTTAGCTTTTGTTTTGACGCAAACTTCTGAAATGCTTTATCAGCTTCATCATCGCCACCTCCAGCACTACCACCTTCACTTTTTCCCTTGGCCTTTTGATCATGTTGATATTGATAACATCTTATACCTGTATGCCACGGTCCAACTCTACAGACGAGACAATATGTTTTCTGACATAAGGGACAGTCAAGCTTTCGGTTCTCCGGATCCCAAGCAAACAAGAACGAGCAACCAGCAGTTGGACAACATCCCATCCCCTCAGGATCATTGTCTATACACCTATCTAAAGTTAATCTTAAATATCTATCCCGATCAGCTTCTGATTCAAGACATGTTAATACATCACTCTGTGAAATTGGTTTACCACAAACTTCTGGATCAATCGATGGACACTTCATATGTGAAGGAGTAACCTCCCCATCTTTGGCCTTGCCACGAATATAGATTGATATACATTCTATGCAAAATGCATGATTGCATCCTCGAAGTACAATACCATCTGTAGAGGTATATTCACAAAAGCAAATTGCACAATTCCCCGATTCCTTTGGTCTGTTTATCTTTTTGTCGTTGTTGGTATTGGTGTTATCATGTTGAGCAGCTTGCTTTTTATCTGTATCATTTTCCACTGACTGCTTTTTATCTACCGTATTCATATTATCATTATTATCAACTGACTGCCTTTTATCTCCTGTATTGTAGCCAGCCAAGCCTGCATCGTCTTTGGCAGTAGCAACAGGTTTGCTATTCATTAATTGGTTATAAAGGAGCTTCTTTGCATCTTCTAATTTACCTTCCGACTTTCGCAGGGCATCTGATGCTTCTTGTGGCGTGACTGCTCCATCGGGAAATAGTGATAATAGTACTGCTCTTGGTCGTTTCTTCTTTCCAGTAGTAGGATTGTCCATAATTGAATTATTGTATTCGTATACTAATAATAATTTCAAATATACTTACGGAGTTGGTTGTAATTAGTAGTATCTCCAATATTAATACATACACCAACTCAATCTCAAAATCTAATCAAAGTGGGTTGAGGTTGGTTGTTTATAGTCACTTGGACCTCAGGGTTCGCTATTGTACCAGATATGCACCGATATGATAGCAAACCATACACTGTGTATAATATTTTATTGTATTAGTTCTGACAGCACAGCACAGTGTTGCCTCTCATCCTCTATTGTACTCTTACAATAGTGAATAAACAAAATAATGATTTTTTATTCCTATCAACCGCTTTTCGTCTTTGTCAGTCGATGATGATAACCAATACTACTACTAATCTCATATGTCAACTATTATACGCCGTGCTATCCATAGCAATGCAAATTCAATACCTCTGCAAGCCTCTGCAGTTATACAAAAAGCATGTCCAAAAGCTGCAGCCATTTTAGCTGGATACAGTGCCGATAATAATAAGGTATCAAAACCAGCATCGATCACATCAAATGAGCAGTCGAAAAGGACGTCTATATCCTCAAATGAACTGAGTAGATGGCAGACTAATGATATGTCAATATTAACTACACGACAGTTGGAATTATCTCTCTTGGAGATTGAGCGTAGAAATCGTCAACAACAGAAGGAGAAGACATCACAGACAACTCAGACATCATCAAAGTCTGCCAATGCACATAAAAATGAAGCAGCTATACTCGTAACGATATGCACAGTAGAAGGGGTACCATCTGTTCTATTTACAAGAAGGTCAGCTCAATTATCATCACACGCATCTCAAGTTAGCTTTCCCGGAGGTTATTATGATGAAGCTTTAGATTCAGATTGTTGCAATCATTGGAAGAATAAGCTAATTGGTACAGCTTTAAGAGAGTGTCAAGAAGAATTGCAATATGATATCACTCAATTGGGTATAGATGAACATGCAAAATACTATGATAAAGAAGATTCAAGTATTCCCTTCATCTCTATACTAGGGCAGACACAACCGGTACCATCACTAACTGGATCGTATGTTCAACCATTTATTGCATCAATCAACTACGATCTTCCTCAGCATACCTCCAAAGAGTTCAAGACACTCTTTCCTGGCAATATAGACGAAGTTGATTGGGTCTTTACTATCCCAATAAAGACCTTGATACAGAATGAAACAGCAGAACCATTGCAAAGATGGAGTACAAGCTATTCTAAGGACAATAAGAAGAGCAAACAAGAAGTTCTTGGGCCTGTCTTTCACATTCCAAATGAATACAATCTGAAGAAGGAGGGGGATAAGATATGGGGGTTCACCGCCATAGTTTTGCGACCACTTTTGAAGAAGGTGTTCCGGCCAGCATTTGAAACTTAGATACAACATAGAGTACTCGTCTTGCATATCCCACTTAATTCTTATATGGTATATCTTCTATGTAGTTTGTTTCCTTTCTTTTCTCCTTCCTTCTGTTCTACATTTCGTTGCATATTCAACCTTTCTTATATCCCAGTCCTACTGACCCGACATTATTTGACCCTCTATTTCTGCTTCTTTTATCATCATCGTCATTTATCGGGCTTACAACATTACAATCTGGACACAAGACATAATCCGCCTCGGGACAGCATTGTAATGTTGATGTACAAATAATACATGATGCTGCAACTGCAGTTCCATTATGCATCGCATTCCACGTCAAACGACCTTTCAGTAACTTGGCAAACTGTCCAGGAGTTATCTCAATAGACCCTATGCTCGTATCTGTTTCTTTATGACGATCAGTGGGTTTGGACGTGCTCACGGTATGTCTATTCTTCGACGATCTTCCAATTGCACTACAACTTTGAGAAAACTTGCTACTGTTACCCTCAGATGCTGATCTATTTGGACTACTACTACTGCCACCGCCATTTAACAGTTTGGCAAGGACGCCATCTGCATCAATCTTTCTAGCCCCCGCATCATTCAAATCATTAATGACCTTCTTAATTTGATCTTTACTGAATCCCATCTCTGATATTGAATCGATAAGTTTCTGATGTTCCAATTCCCCTAAATCCATGGAACGTTCACTTTCATCTAGTATATTTTTAGTCTTCTTACCGGCTGTTGACGAAGAAGAAGTCTTCTTGGTACCATCTTCAGCAGGGTTCATGGGTACCTCATCTTCAACCTCCATCATAGCCGCTATGAAGGACTGTGCATCCATCTTATCAGAATGACGTCGATATAACTCTTTATTCCGCTTAATATCCGCTTTATTATATCCCAAGTTTCGCAGAGAATCTTGCAGTTCTTGAACTCGGTCATCTGATTCTTCCGTTTCTGTAGTTTGGTTGGTATTATTTGTACCCGCTGATGCTTGTGTCCGTTTAGTGTAGAGCGTTTCTTCTTCGTCCTCTTTTTCTTCATCACTATGACCATCATGAATGTCTACAATTTTACATTCACCCTCATGCTCTCCCAACCATTCTACCACTTTGGCAGTATCAGAAGATGTCTTGGCGTTCGTCTTTTCAATTGCCATTTCAATATCAGTTTCGTTAAACCCCATGTCGCACAATGACTCTATTAATGATGTTCGGAAAGTACTACTTTCTTTGCTACTCGACTTGTTCTTCTTCTTTTCTCCCTTGCTGCTTTCTTGTATTGTAGATGGTTGTGAATTCTTCTTCTTCCTACTGCCCGAGTCATCCTCTTGAAGACGATGTATAATTGATGCACTAATATCACTTCCTGATCCTTTTATCCGACACATTAATGATGCACTAATACCAGCATCCTGCTGTTGCCGTGATGATAATCTCTTTTGCTCCTCTTCTTGTTTTAAGGATGCAATTAAAGATGCCCTTGTCGAATCAACATCAAATGCACTACTTCGATTAGCACGACGTCCATTCACCCTACGATTATTGCGTGTTGGTGCCGAAGGACGTGTTATTGGCATTATATCCTCGTTGCCCGGCATACTACTATCATTGTAACTTTCGCCATCTTCTTCATCTGTAGGATCAGTCTTCCGCCGTTGTTTAAAAGATTGTTGCAAGCTTCGTGGTTCTTCCCTTTCAACATAACTTCTATGTCGTGCAATTTGGCGTGGATCATCTTCGATCTTATAATTTGCAAATAGATTAGAAGATGCTTGTGGTCTTCTTTGGGGTGGTTCATCTTCGTACTCATCGGAATCTTCATCATTATCCCTTCGACTACTCTCTCCTTTTACATTATCCAAGCTAAATCTACTCTTCTGTTGAGGTAGATCTACATTATTATGACTCTTACTTCTCTGTGGTAAATCATCATTATACTCATCTGATCTTTCAGAGACACGGGATAATTGATGACTACCCGATCGCAAATTTGCCATTTCCTGACGTGGATCTCGTGTTATTCCTGATCTATTAATTGCACCTGTTATAATAATTAAATAGAGATTAAACACAATAATATTATGAGACTCTGCAACTGCAAAAAAAATGTACACATCTTATGCACATAAATTCAATGCACAAGTTTTTACTGCAATACCATATCAAATAAATAACTTACTATTCTGTTGCATATCTCTCATCATATTAACCCTATTATCTCCTCCACCCTTATCTCTTCTACTGCCAACCTTTTCTTTACTACGCTTCTTATGACCGCTGTTATTTATATTATCATCAACAGTATCAGTATTCTTTTTTGTCATCCTCATTTCTTCTCGTGGATCATTCGTCAATTTTCCCATGGCTACTGCACTATTATCACGATCTAATGTTGGTCGTCTTCTTCTACCCTTAGATGAAGAAGAAAGTTTTGACGGAGATTTACTACTACCACCTCCACCAATTTTGGGTAACATTGATCGTCGTTTCATCTTTTTTCCGATATCATTTGATATTGGTTCTGGCGGTGTATCTTCTGGTGGACTACTCATTGTTCTATGAAAACCTCGTGATTGTTGAGGTGTGCTCATATAATATTATAATTGTTATTAGAGTAGGTGTGATGTATTGATGTTGTATTCTATCCTACCTATCTATTCAAAGGGGCTGCACTGTTGACTTGTGGCTTATCGAATTATGACCCACAATAATAGTAACTGAGTTTAATGTTACTTTATCCAAGCAAATAATTATCAACCAGTCTCTATCGATATCAATACCAATAACAACTTTCCTATTTGAATTTGTAATAACTATGTAATAAGTAGAGGGCTTGATATTTTTGCAACCTCTGCGAAGGGGCAGTTGATGCCCTTTCTTTACTTAGCACCTCACATTTCGCACTCCGCTCATCAACCTACTTGTACCTTTGAGACGTATCAGTTAAGCATGATGTATAATCTCAGTATGTTGACTATCTAAGCAGCCTTATTAACACAGCACTTTCATTTTAAACTTATACCCTACAAACATCAACACTATTCACTTGCCCGATAAGATACTACAGAGACCTGGCACTTGGCCTAAAGTTTAACCCAAAAGCCCAGTAGCACTAAGCACTTCATACATCCTATCTACCCGACAAGAAACAGCCAATTCAAATCACCTTCATTAAAGTTAAAGATCTTGATCATCCTCTGCTGTTAAATCCAGAGCTCCCATCGTTTCAATTAGAAACTTAATAAAGTCGGATTCCTCATCATGATGATCTTTTGCCAAGTTTAGTACTGATTGTCCCTTACCATAGTCGGTACGTGCATTAATACCAACGCCATGATTCACCAGGATTGTAACTATTTCTTCATGACCACCACGAGCGGCCTAATAGCAGTAATCATCAAACAATTAGATCAATGTAACTTGCAATGCATACAACACTTCAACAAATTTAAGCAACTTCAAGAAGAGTCATTTACTCACCTCATGAATAGGTAGCCAACCATTGTTGTCATGTTCATGAATCATTCCCTTCCTATGTTGAGGATTCTCAATGATATGAGTCAATAATTCAACATTGCCCGTATGTGATGAGTAATGTGCACCGTTACTTCCCGTACCCTCCTCTTCATCAGCCTCATATGCCCATCGCGGTTCCCATTCCTCTTGATCATGATCTCTTCGCCATTTGAACGCTTCCAAACTTCCATCGACAATGTATGGTGGTAGACCTCCGTTGTGATTGAATCCACCTTTGATACCCAACATTGATTCGTAATGTTCATCATTATCTGGATTGAAACCATGATCACGAGAATGTCCCACCGGTTCAAAGTGGATGAATACATTCTGCGTTTGAGAATGTTGTATGTGAATTGAGGTTGTGAGTGGTTTGTTTCAAATGCTCAAATATATAAACAAACATCATACATTTCACTCCACAAATTAATACTCACCGCATAATATCGTCCCTTCAATGGGAAAGGACGTCCATGAAGTACTGAATGACTCTCATACAGTATCATCTCTCCTGGTTCCATTGTAATGTTGTAAGCAACACCATCATGTCCATAAACTTCTAATGGCCATGGTTCATCGACATCTTGTGCGACATTAATAATGGCCGAAACTACCAGTGGTAACCTATCAACATGTGTAGCCAATACAGCACCCTCTGTATATTTTCGAATACCATATAATGATGTTGGTGTTAATTCTTCCTTCGTCCATGTTTGGAGTGAGTGACGTGCTGCTTCCCAAATCATATTTTTCAGTTTTGATCCAGCACCATGTAACTTTTCATCATCAACACTTAACATCCATGTTGGACTTTCCCACTATGTGTGTTTATTTTTATTGTTCGTCAGGAATATGATGCAGAAATGACAAAGAAGAAGAAGTGAGATATGCTTAGTATATGAGTAGATTGACAATAAAACACATGTATTCTAAAATAGAAACAAGATATGTCATAATTTCACCACATCACAACAAAACAATCCAACCAACAATACAACACCAAAACCAACATTATAAATAACAAACTAACAACAAACTTACATGATTGGTATATGTATTACCAGTAAACCATTCCTCAACATCTTCCATACCTTTATTATCATCCCAAAATTTCTTAATAGCTTTAAATACTTTGGTGGGTGCCTTAATCTTTTCGAATCCTAAGTCAGTATAATTTACCATGCTCTGTGGCTGCCTCAAATTCATATCAATACGATCACGTTCCGTTTCATCACACTTGGCATGCTCTGACCGTTCATGATGACGACAACCCTCCATGAATGTGTCATAAAAATCTTGTCGATTACCCAACCGTTGTACTGGCATATCCTTATATTCATGTGGCGGGGATACATAATTTGGATGTGTTGGTGATGATTTCTTTGGATCATTATGTGGTAAATAATCATAGTTGGTTGATACTTTGGAATGATGTTGTGGAAATGAAACGTCTACTCCGTATGTTTTTTGATGCATTGAATTGTATTCGTAGTCATGATTTTGAGATGCTGTTACGACAACGACAACGCTGCTAATGATGATGAATAATATTAGGGTATTAGCTATGTTGTTTATCATGGTTTTATATTTGTTGGTGGAGTTGCAAATATGGTCGTCAGCGAGTAGAGAGGAATTGTGTGGTAGTGGTAGATGCACCGTTGCAATGTGTACTTTTTGCCTATGACAATCGAGCCAACTTTAAACTTCGAGACAATTCGAGCAAATAGAGCAGTGAGTGGTATTTGCAATAGTGAGACCGTCTAGACAATGGATAGGTGGTTGTTGTAGATAGTTGTGCCGTCGCGTCTCCACATTAATATTATGGAGGCACCGTAAGTGCCGTGTGCATACGAGTCCCATGAAGATACCATACTTCAAATAATTTTCGTCCCTCTTTTATCGTTACGTTTCGCCGTATAAACTGCCGCCGACGCTCGAATTCGACTTGACGCCACGACTTTGTTGCCAACCTATGATCGTCATCCCCCAATCAATAGTCTCCTCGTCAATGCCTTTGTCATCAATTGCACAATAGAACAGAGAACAACAATAAATAGTACATTAAACAGTGAGAGATGACAGGTCCACATCATATGCACAATCGTCTTGTGATGACAGCACCACGTCCTCGACTACAACGTCTCCTAAGCGATACTGAAACATCGTCGTCAACAAATGATTCATTCGATAACGAGAATGCAGAGGAGTTATTACGCAAGTCTCTATTTGCACCACCCGTTGTTGCCCAGAATGAAATATTTAGAAGTGAGCAAATGACTGCTAATAATCATCATTTACCACAACGACAGATGATACATTCAAAAGCACAGCCAACTGCAAATAATACTAATGTATTTCGTAATAGCATCAATACTTCCCATTCAATCAATGGTCCGACTATTCACCGTCGAACACAAAGTAATGTTGTTATCAAATCAAATTGCAATTCATCGATACTAATTCGTACACCACCCAAGAATAATAACAATAGCAATCGTCATACTCATCAGAGGAAGTATCAAACAGCAAGTAAAGTAACACGTACAGGTTCTGAACAGTATTGTGGATTATCCGCTGAGATTACACGTGAGATATCATATCGTACACCATCTAAAGCTCGTATGCAAACGCCTGGTGGTACAAAGAGTAATAAGCATACACCCAATAGAAGGAGAGGTATCTTGAAGACACCAGTTAGTAGAGACTTGTTCCGTTCCAAATCTAGTGGTGTGTCGAGTTCACAACAATCATCAGCATCTGCAGTTAAGGTACACCCTCCAGTTAAGAATGCCTTGACTGATAGCAAGTTGATGCAGATTCAACTAACACCAACTATGGATACGGCATCATCATCAAGTGATGATGCTAGTTCTTCTTCGTCATCAGACTTTCCATACAATATGAATGTCTCTACTACATCCTCCAAAGCTACACATTCAAGATCTCTATCAGGAAGCAGTTCAAGCAGTATTGGTGTTACATTCATGCCAAGTAAGGCAAGTCAAATGTTAAAACGCAAGGGACAACCAACAACAAACCCAAGTACACCCAAACAAGTTACCAAGAAACAAAAGATTCGAAAGACACCATTCGTTGGGAAACTATCAGCACGCAAGAAGCTCAAAAAGTGTCTAACACCACCACGAAACACAAACTTTGGTTCACACATCAAGAGTGCCTCCTCTCGAGCTGCATCAACACTACTATCACTAAGTACATCCTTCGACGGAGTAGACAATTATAGACTAACATCCTCAGAACATGACCCATCACCATTTCAGATTGAAATAGTGAACAAGAAGGAGATTGTTGCACATTCCAAGATATGCAGTATGATGGATGGATATACCGGTATACAAAATGATTTCAACTTTGGCATGCTATGTGGTGTGAATAGATCAACATTAGACAAGGAGTATGCCTCAAGCATTGTCGATAAACCAATGATACTTGGTGGTAATCATCGTGATGTGGTACACAAGTTGTTAGAAGTTACCAACGATGTAATTGTTGAAGGTTTCTTCCGTGAGTATACACAAGAAACGGCCGAGAAGGAGAGTGAGAGGATTGAAGTTGTTATTTTAAGTAGTGAACAGTTACGTCAGATTATTGTTTGTTTTAGGGGTAGTACTGCTAATCAAGCCAAGCCGTTGATGAAACATACTTTACTATTTGGGAAGCAGCAGGGTGAGTAGTTACTGAGAGTTTACATGTGATTATCTGTTGACTACATATAACACACACTTCTAACCTTACCGTATATCCTCTTCCTCTTCAATACTAATCAGGTTCTGCCATTCTACATGACGAGCAAAAGGTATCAGTGAATGATACCTTCCGCTCGGCATACTTTGGCACACCCATAGAATATGCTCTCTTCTCATTACTTCAGAATCTTGGAACTAGAAAGCCATTCTTTGACATAGTAATGACAGGACATTCGTTCGGAGCAGCTCTTGCCACAATTGCTAGTTTTAGATATGCTACATCTAAACCACAAATGAGAGTCTCATGTAATGTCTTTGGTTCTCCTCGTGTAGGCGGTGAGGAATGGAGACAGTTGGTACACTCAGTACCCAACTTACGAATCTATCGTGCTGAGAATGGAGCTGATCCATATGTCATGTTGCCAAATGGTAATGAGTGGGCACAATGTGGTCATGCTATTCAGATTACTGATTTGACTGGTCAGCAGATTGGTGTCGATATCAAAGCTCATAGATTTGATGGTGGAAGTCAAACAGGAGCTACAACAAATGGCAATTTGTTTGGCTATGTTCAAGCACTTCCCAAGAATCTTACTCAGGTTAGTGTTGGTACTTCACAACAGAGTAAAGTTGATCATGAGATACAATCCTATGTTGAAAAGTTAACAAGGTCAGGCTTGCAATGGTTTGATAACTTTTGTGAGGAAGGAAGTGGTATCAGTGGAGATGATGACGAGATTAGAGTATTGTCATGAAGTGCTATGTAAGTGCTTCCTGACTGACTGCTAGTCATTATCAAGATGTGAATGTATTATATGTGCAAGTTTCACTCATGCTATATGTGAAACGGAAACGAGTAGATGTACAGAGCATGAGTAGCGGTTCTACTCTGTGTTCGTGTATATATGTTGTTAAGCGTGTGTAGGTATTTTGGTTGAAATGTAGGCTGAGTTTAATGGCTTATTAAAACAATCATCTTTATGTTACACTGCATACTGATTCTTTCACACATTGGTTACCCCAACAAACAAATATTCCCCAAGTATTTACGTATCATCCCCTCAACATATAACTTGCCTAATCACCAAGGCAAGCCAGCAAATGATTGTAAAAATCATCAACAGATTCCTTACGGACTTTGAAGACAAACCTCTCCCAACCAATCTCCTCCTCTTCAATTGCAAAGAAAGAAACATAATGAATCTCTTTAGGACTGCGTCCTAGCTTCTTCACAACCTTTGTGATCTTTTGGAGAGTGCAGAAATTATCTCCAAGCCCAATATTGAGCTTCACGGTACCGATAACATTCCGCTGTACCAAGCGATGCTTTCCGGTTGTTTTGTTTTTGTACAACTTCAGAGTTCCTACCATTGATGGGAGATATCCGGTATGAGTAAAAGACGCTTTGGCAACTGCTTCTTCTTGGCCTTCTTCATTTGATCGGCCTAGTACAGGACTGCGGTATGGCTTAGCCTTCACTTCATACAAAATATCTTCAGCTGTATTCTGTTCCTTACCAATAGGTTCAGTAATATTCACAAGCTCATGAGGCTCATCTTTTACGGCAAGAGTAGTAGTAGACTCAGGAGATTTAGCATCAAGCTGTTGATAGCTTGTGGGCTTGGGAGACTTGCCTCCGTATTTGTCGTTCATACTTTTTGCTGTCGCAACGAGACTGTCAAGCTTCTGAACTAGTGGAGACCTGCTGGGAGTAGTGTCGTTCACGGCTTCAATCTTCACCTTGACATTCTCTTCCTCGACTGCATCATCGGTATACTCTTGCTTGAAAGCCTTGTCGGCATCAAAGAGATCAAGCTCTTGAGGATTGATCCTTTCAGACTTGACAACAACTGTCGACTCAGCAGGTTTAGATAGTTTTGAGATGGTTGATTGGCTATCATGAGACGGAGATAGAGCTAACATGTGATTGGGAGACGACCCTGTATTTGTGGAGTCTAACTCATTCTTCACGGCAGTGATACGAACTTGTTCTTCTTCCAGCTTAGGGATGGTAATCGTCAAGGGAGGGCACCCTCGCTTAGCAGATAACAATAGACGTTCTTGCTTGATCCTAGGTTTGATATTGATAGGTGTACTATTCTCCTTGTCCTCAGGTGGAGAATAAGATAGATCGATAATATTCCTACCATTCTTCACAGGTGTGAGTGCTTCCTGAACGTTGTCAAGCTTATCAAGTACCAAATGAATATCTTGCTTACAGCTTGAGATTGCCGCCAACGCATCCACCGTATCCTCAACTTTAACTGGCGTGGTCGTTTTTGTCATGGTTCCGTTTGTGTGTGCGTTTTATGTGCTTTGGGTTATGTATAGAAATTAGAGATATCTGATAGTTGCTGCTGGACTGGACGGTTGTATGATGCCGATTTATTGTGCTGGTATAGACGTCTTGCTTGTTGTGCTATATGAGCGGTTGATAGAATTAGTTGCTGTGGTTGATATGATTTATGTTGGCTTCCAAATACTGATTTTTGCTGGGGTTTCAAGCAAAAATCATACCTTTTTTTTTCTTGACTCGGATCTCAACCCTTTTGGAAATCTCCCAACCTCTCTGTATCTCTTGTACATAATAGTCTACACACCCCTCTCCATATAATGACTTCATCTTCTGATAAAAATGCAGCCACGGCCATTAGTAAGATGACTATAGACGATACTGTCAAGGATACCAAGATGATGGAAGAGGATATTCCTTTTGATTCCGATGATGATGATTCCATGTGTGAACCATACAGCCCCGAAAAGACTGATATTGTCACCAATAAGACAGGAAGCACTTCCTTTAAGCTCACCAAAGTTGCTACTCGAACAAATCTCCTATCTAAAGAAGAAGCTAAACATTTGGAAGCAAAGATCGAGACTCAAGAATGGCAAGCTGCGGCAAAGAAGGAATCAATCAATTTCGACTCAGTTGATTCTAGAGTACCCCGTCACCAACGCAAGTAAACTTCAATAATCACCTAATACTGTTATTGCAATTGTAATTAGTGAAGGATGGATCAATAATGTTGAATACTACCATTTTAATAGTAAAACTAATACTTGTTTCCAATTACTATCTGATGCACTTCAACTTTTGATACTTGAATCAAAACCCCCAGACACCGTCTACCTCTTTACCCCCTTGCTTTGATTGCTCTTTCATCTACTGATTTCTGTACCAATCTTCCTGATTCTCTTAGGTCTGGAGTATTCGTCCTTTCAACCAATATCTGCTCATCACTAAATGATCCCAAGACAGCTTTTGATTGCGAATCTAGTACAGTCCACAAGCTTGGATATGCACGGATAAGATAACCGGCAACTTGTGAATTATATGTTAAAGGTTTCACAAAGTACCCCATTGTAGCCTCAGATGGTATAGACTTTTGATCCTGATATAAATCAAATTATAAAGTTTTGTGCATAAGATGTGATCAAAATAATATGATTACAATATATACAAAATGCAAAGAATATACATACCTTGAATAAGCCGTTTACTAGCACAGCCGTGCAACCATACTCTGCTAAAGTCTTTGCTGCTTGATAATCCTTAGGTGAGCTTGGTGTAAGGAACACATATACACCTTTCTTATCCGCCATCTGCGGTATACCGTCTTTCAAAGAAAATAATGTCGCTCCCTTTATCTTCTTTTGTACTTTATTAATCAATGCATTCGATGCTGATGAACTTAAAACTACAGTCACTTCTGGCCCTAGAAATGGAATTGCCAAAGCGCCAACCAACTTGTTTACAAATGATACGTTTGCATCTTCTGCTTCAATCGAAGATCTTAGTGAGCCATCACCTAGTTTGTTAATTTGCTGTAATGCCGGAAACTCGCATTCGATAAGTTTACATGATGTGTTTCTTGGCTTTCCAATAGCTGATTTTATGGATGAGATTGCATTATTATCTCTTGCACTTGGAGAGGTTGGTATTTTAGCACCTCCACCACCAAAGAGATATGTTTGAGTCGAAGATATCGTCGGCGCCCTACATTGCAATTGTGGTGA
>Ga0214477_100189_pt1 | contig 43279 bp, 30 predicted proteins | sample M1_20Mar14CPVII9_FD_165058 | JGI IMG/M metagenome (GOLD analysis project Ga0214477, IMG submission 165058) | Marine eukaryotic communities from Monterey Bay, California, United States - M1_20Mar14CPVII9sort6BwellC16 | ecosystem: Environmental > Aquatic > Marine > Unclassified | place: USA... | reverse complement strand
CCATCGTGATAGAGATGACAAAGATAAAAAGCATAAAAAGAAACATACTGAAAGTGGTAAATCATCATCAAAAAAATCTAAGCATACTTCATCATTCAAAGATAAAGCAACTAAAATTGACACATCAAAGTTAGTCTTCTTGGGAGATATAACAAATGAATTCCCACCAAAGTTAGATGCGGAGACTGGCTATTTCTCTCATAATTCACATTTACGATTATATCTTTATCGGAAATACGGTATATACTTTGAAGATCTGGACAGTAGTGAGTCTCATGACGCATTTAAAGAGTTTACAACTTTGTATAATACGGGCAAGTTAGAGAAGGCATATTACAATGAGTTATTACCCCAGGATGCATTAGATCAATGTTCAAGAACTAAGCATAAGTGGGCATTTAAAACTAATAGAACGGAAGAGCAGAGTTTATCAATGGTCAAAGCAGGAGTGAAGAAACAGACTGAATATAGCAGTGATAAGAAATTACCCCCCGTTGCGAATATGGCTACTGCTACTGTTGCCAAAGGAAGAGGTGTTAGTATAGGTCCGGCTCGGCCTAATCAAGATGAACAGCAACAACAAGCCGCGGCACAAAGAGCAGCACAACGGCAATCAGATATACAACACCGCAATCGTATCAAACTTGCAAATGAGGATATGTATGGTAAATCCGACCCTGGTTCAAGAGAGCGTCAAATGGAAAAGAAACGGGAAATGTCAGCCAAAGTACACGGAGCATCAAGAGATAAAGAAAGTGAGGCATTTGGAGAGTTAGACGATGATGCAATTTATGGTAATGGCGGTATTTCCGGTGGTCGAGGACGAGGAAGGAAAGGAGAAGCAACATACGAGCAGGCGCTGGCACGAGAAAAGGCATACAAGGAACGGAAGGAGAGCGAAAAAGCAGCAAGGCATTCAGAGTTGTTACAGAAGGAGAGTGACAAGCAAAAGCAAATGATGGAGATGCTCGGGTTGGGAAACCTCGTAAAGAAGGGAGAGAAGATAAAGATTGCACCGCGTGGCCCCGAGTAGATAGTTCATACTTTTGGTAGAGTACAATATCAAACAAGTTGCAATACAACTATACATTTATCACATAAACTAGACTCTTTTTCGCTTGTACATTGTCATATATGTCTAGACTTCGGTCAATGAAGGCAACTCTGTCTTTTTTCCGGCCTCTTCTGCTTTCTTTTCTTCACTATTAGACTCTGCATCAGTAGATACAGTCTCCTCCTTTTTCATTACACTACCATTACTCATTCCTCTAGCAAGAATATCAGGCCTTCCTAAATTTCCAGGAGTCGAGAATGAGTGTGCCCAACTCATCATGCCGCCCATGTTACCCCCTGGACTTGCAGCAAAGCTACCCCCATACATCCATGCAGCGGCCTGATCACGAGATGCAACTCGTTTACGCTTGGCAGTCGTTGCCATCTTACTCCACATTAATTTCATCTCCTCTTCGTCAAGGTCTAAGGCACCCTCATCGGCAAAGCCAATACCGGGTGACATGCCGTTGTGTGGTCCTAGCATATTGCCAGGATGACGATATTGAATAGGATGATGACCATGATGGTATCCACCAGGAACACCAAGATGGGGTGGAACAACACCCCGTGAATGGTCACGAGTAGCCATTGAAGGCTTACCTCCTTGTTGTTGATCCTTCATATCTTGAGGACTTGATTCTTGAGGACTCCAATCAATATAAGGAAAAGGACTACTCTTCACTCCTCCATCAGCATTATCATTCAAGTATGGCCCCACCAATGCCTTGTGATATTGTGTCGGTGAACCGAATGTACCATTACCACCGCCTGGTGTCATCATACCCATTGAGGGTGATAATTGGAATCCAAATCCTGGAGAGGATAAGAATCCTCCTACCGAGTTGACGGAACTATGACGAATTGGTAATCCCGGCTTAGTAGTGGCGGTGGTAGTGGTAGTATCCTTGTTCTTGATATCAGAATCAATATCAACTTCAGAATTCTCCTCAAGGAGCTTCTTACGACGTTTCTTCATTGGTAGTTGACTAGGTGTCATTGATCCATCCACGGTAGTATTGGAAGGAGGGGAAGTGGTGACACCTTTGTCTACAGTACTCTCGGATGATGCATCGGGTGAGGCACCAATTACCAAACCTGCAGTACGTCTTGATGGACTCGGGGTAACAGCCGACATGGCAACACCACCTTGATCAGCAGGTGATAGATACGATGCTGAACTAACCTTATCTTGTTGAATCTTACCCGATATCAAAGCACGATTATTTACACTAGTAGATGAACTACCACCACCTTGTCCTCTCATGGCACGTTCTAATCGTGATGTGCCTGGACTACGGAATTTCGACTTGGCCTCAATGGCTGCGGCTTGGGCACCGTATAGTGCACGACGACGATTTAATTCGTCTAATGGTGTTAGTAGATTACCATTGTTATTACCAGCACTTGATGATACTCCATGATGATGATCATCATTCATTGGGAATTGAGAATCAGGTGTCAATGGTGGTAAGTTGGATGGTGGCGAGTAGTGTTGCTGTTGCCTATTACTTGAACTTGAGGGACGACCTTGATGACCATACTGCTGTTGGTGGTGGTATCCTTGAGGAATAGATCTCTGAGAAGAGTATCCCGATGGACCCTCACGTTCATTCCTAAATTGTGGTGGAGGACCTTGTTGTTGAGCAAACCGAGGAGACCAATACTGAGAAGGAGGTGGTGGTGGATAGGAATGACGAATCGCTCCTCCTTGATGATCTCGGTATTCTTGATGAGGATACCTACCAACATGATCATTATTATCATTCACAATAACCTCCTTGGGAGCCGTACTCTCCTGAATACGTAACATCTGCTGTAACTGCATTGGTGTCCTTTCATCCTTCTTTTGTTTCTTCTTACCACTCTTACTTCCACTACCACTTACATTATTACCTTCACCAACTACATTCAACAACATCTCCTGTTCCTCCAACTGTTGTTTCTTTTTCACTTCCTTCATTTCCTCTTTATACAATACTAATTGTCGATCAGCAACACGTTTACAATATGATTTAGTAATTGTATCAACAACCTTCCATTCCTTTGCTATCATTTTAGTTAATTCCAAGAACCCAACTAGACCATGTGTCTTGCGATGTTTCCGTTTTGCCTTATTACGTTTTGATTCAGCTAGACGATGGGTGGAATCATACCATAGTGGGGAGAGGTGTAAGTGTGCAAAGCGTGGTGGACGGGGTAGTATGTCATTGGAGTCGGATGGTGTGTTTAGTGGACGACCTTTGGAATCGATTGTTGGATATGGTTTGTCTTCTTCGTCCTCTTCCTTGTTGTTGTCCTTGTTGTTGGTATCTTCAGCTCCCTCCTCCTTGTCTTTCTTTTCATCATCGCCCTTACCCTTATCCTCACAACTTTCATCTCCAGTCTCCTTCTTCCCATCATTCTCATTCTTCTTAAGCTTCTCTTCCTGCTCTTCAATCAAATTACCCAATATACGTTCCCTTTCTAATTGAAAAAAGATATTATATTCAGTATAGGAACGTGGTGGCTTCTTCACTTTTGAGTTTGCTGCTATCTTCTTAGACTTCTTTGATGATGTCTTGGACTTGGATGTAGTAGGGGAAGGGGATGTAGAAGAAAGGGAGGGTGATTTAGTGGTGGTGATTATTGTAGGTGGCTGTCGCTGTTGCATCATCATACTGTTAGCTTGATGATAAGGAGGCATTGGAGATTGATACTGAGGATGAGGAGAACCTTCATGAGGTGACACTTGATGTTGTTGCTGTTGACGAGGTGGCATGGGATATGACATTTTGTTATTATTTTGGTAGTATCCTTCATATCCATACTCTTGATTGTAGGGAGTATTAGTAGTAGGTGGTCGAGCATATGGATGATATTGCTGTTGATATTGATGATGATGTGATGTACGTTGCTGTTGACGATGATTATAATGCTGTCCTTCATGACGAGATGCTGGGGATACTGCATTATGAGTAGGAGGTTGATTATGGGGTAGTGGTGGCATGGTATTCATGTAGGAGATGGTTGCCTCTACTAGTTCATTGTTATCGTTCATTGCTTTATTGTTATTGACATTATTGAGGGGTGGTAGCGATGGCATAGGAGAAGTCATGTTTGCTTTGCTCTGACTTAGTTAACTGATCGAACTTATATAATAGACAGCTATATTGTAGATAGATGTTATCGGAGATTAATGACGATGGTAGATAGCCTATTGCAATTCAATCGATAACAAAAATGATTATGGGCACATCTCGTGTACAATTTACTTAGTAGGTTAGCGTAGTTGTTAATGAGTAGAACACGCAATAGTGCCCCTATCAAAATTTGGAGCTTTGAACAGAATAGCGGAGTGGGAGACTACAAAATTTCAATAGCCATACAATGGTACAGTAGGTAGAGTAGTAGTTTGTAGGGTGGGGGTGCGAATCAAATTTTGAGTGTGACATGAACGAGAAACTTTACATACATCGAAAGCACGCGCTATGAAAATTTTCACCCCGACTCGAGTCGCTCGATGACGGTCTGCGCGAGATCTCTAGTTGTTAGTATTAGTACCGCACGCAGTCCTCAATGCTCTATATATTGCAATAACAAACTGTGAAGAGTAAACAATGAGAGCAATAGCGGCGGCGCCGCGGTTATCAAAACAGCGCCGTTATCATACAACACATGATAAGTTTAAAATGATACTATGTCTATTATTTCAATATATACAAGTATCACAATCACGAAGTTGGATGGATGCAATTGATCCATCGAAATTAATTAATGATGGTATGCCCCGTGTGTTAAAACCATCTCGTAGTAAATCTACTCCTTCTACCACTAATCATAATGATGAAGGTGGAGTACAAATGACCAATCCACACAACAACAATAATAACGCAATAAGCAAACATCAACAATCAACAACAATAAAAGAAGTTAAAATAACAATCCAAGGATCAACAACATCACTATTTACCGAAGTTAATCCATACCGAATAACATCTGAACCATCTGTCTCACCATCAACAATACCATCATATTCACCTAGTACATTTCCTTCAAGTTCACCTACCTCTAATCCATCATCTACACCAACTATATCAAGTAGGCCAACAACTACTCCTAGCTATTCACCTACAGTACAACCTACATCATCACCAAATTATAATGTAGCACCGGTCCCTAATAACCCCAAAGGAGGATACTTTAATTATGAAATAACATCACCCTATGGTCCACCCCAGTGGTCTAAAATAACATCCTTATCTAAATTAGATGCAGGATATTATTTCCATAATGAGTATGACCTAGGCGATAGCGCTATTAAAGACTTGAGTGATTTTAAAAAGAGTAGTGGAAGTAGTAGAGGTGGAAATGATTGTGGTAGTAGTAAGAAACAAAGTCCGATTGATGTATGTGTCCGACCTAAGGATAGTTGTACTGAGACTCATGAGATGAGACCCAAGGTATGTTTAGTAGTTTGTGTTGTTAATGTTATTATGTGATTGTATTTGTGTTTAGTTTCTCTTGTATACTTCATATGTGCTCACACCAACATACAATCATACCTAATATGGACAACTCATACCCTATACGTCTCTGTACACAATACAGTCGGGTGATTACAAAATGAATGAATCACTAATAACCAAACAAATACTCTCCAACAAACTTCGATTAATAATGACACCACGTACAGGCGAAGAACCTGACCCACCTCAAATTGACTTTTCAAGTAATGGACGGGGTATAATTGATATGACAAATATTGATTTTAAATTTCCAAGTGAACATAGTGTTTGTGGTATGAAGTTTGATGGTGAAATGCAATATTTTACTTATCATCCTATTAGAAAGAGGTTTGTTGCTGTTAGTTTCTTCTTAGATGGTACGTTTCTGCTTTGTGTTTGTCATATGTTGTTGTTGTACCTCGGTTCAGACAGAATGTTCATATCTAACATTTATGCTTCCCGACTAATGATATATACAACTACTACTCTCAGGATCGGAAGGCAATCCAAAGAATGAACACTTACAGGAAGTAATAGATGCCTTTAAGGTAATATATAAAGAAGATGAACGTAAATGCAATCAACGTAAGTCAGAGTCGGAAGCTAATAGCTTTGCTAGTGGCTTTGGTGGTAACAAACGAATGTTGTTTGATCAAGACTTTATGATGAACAATACTACTACTTCAGATATACTTGATATTGATGATTATGAAGAAAGAGAAGGAAGTAATAGTACATCGTCACAACATCAACGTCGCCTGGCATTGAAATGGCATCCCTTCCATCCAGACATACAAAAGACAGTACACTTCTGGGGATACTCGGGCTCATTCACAGACCCACCATGTACACGAGATATTGTCGATTGGAAGATTATGGATGTACCCACACCAATCTCATCTATACAATTACAACAATTGAAACATTTACTGTATACACATGTTGATGAGAAGTGTCGAAGGACAAGTGTGCATAATTCACAGGGGAGTGTGGCACGGCCGACACAGCCTACGTTGAAGTATTATAAGTGTACACGAGATGATTATGTTAGTGATGAGGAACGAGCTATCTGTGGTGATGATGGTTGTAAGGATCATTGGTTCGGTGCAGGGCTTAATCCATATTTTCCTCCACTCGTGGATGTTACTGGACCACCGACACGGTCACCATCAAAGTGATTAAGGTAATATTTTAGCATATGTATAGATCATAGATTAACTTAGCAAAGTATCTTGACAATGAGTATAGTAGATATAAGTTAAGTTAGTCGACAAGCAAAGTATCTTGCGTATGAGTGTTTGTATAAAAAGTATCTTTAAGTTGAGGTATCCTACTCAACTTCACTGATATCATCTGATATCTACCATACCAATAATATATGACGTGTCACTAGATGAAAGGCGTGTGAGGTACTTGTCGATTTATTTTGGAGTAGGGTGATATCAGTCATGATATTACGGTTGACAAGTTCATTGTTCATTTTCAATTTAGAGTGTTGCGGTATCCTCGGATTCTCAAAGAGGCACTCTTACTACAGTCATATTGAAGCTGGCATGTAGTAGGTCTCAATCTCAACACAAGTTAAACTCTATTATGAAACTACTTCTCGACTAGCCAAACTGAGAATCATTGTAGTGAGGATCAGACCAGCAATTTCCAAAAAGCTTGGTAGCTTTTTTTCTCTCCTCACTCTTCACAACATCACAACTCTTTTGGTAGGCACGCAAAGTATCTGCATATTCTTCTTTTGTAACAAAGCCCTTCTTATATCCTTCCTGTACCCAACTCAAGGAAGATTTATACCCAGCACTTGCTGCTAACATAAAGTGTTTAAACGCTCGAGGATAATTGCCAACATGGTTATCCATACATGCGAGATTATGGTGTGCGCCGGCATGTCCCTTCATAGCTGCAAATCCCCAGTACATACACGCTTTCTTCATATCTTCTTCCACACCCTTCCCATCGAGATATGATAAGCCCAAATTATAGTAACCATTAGCCCAACCGAGCTCCCCTGACCTCAGCCATAACTCGTTCGCCTTTTGATAATCTTGCCGTACCACCCCTCCCCGTCCCGTAGCATAAAAACCTGCAAGCATATTATAAGCTGCAGCGTTGCCGTCCTCTGCACACTTTCGTGTTCTTTGAAATTCCATTTCAGAGTTTGCTGGTGCAGGTTTTCTACAATATGCACATAAATCCTTTCCTCCACTCGTTTTCATTGCATAAATACAACCGTTGCATATGATCTTACCACAGCATGCTTTAAAAAGAGATTCTCTACCATCGTTATATGGAATTAAGCATATCGGACATTCATCAGGAGGTGGAGGGTCTCCAAACAAAGTTTCTTCGAGCAACTCGGCCGCTTCCTTCTCATTTGTCACTTTGGCAATCTTTTCATTTAGCTGACTGCTAAATGAGCGCTTTACTTGCTGCTCAGCAACATGTGTTAGTTCTTGATCAGCAGCAAGTCTTTGATGCTCTTCGCAATCTTTCTTATGCTTATGTCGGTGTTTCTTCTTACATGCAGCATTGCAATACATAACCGACTTACATTTGTTACATGTATTATTAACATCACTACCCTCCTTGCCACAATTGGCACATACCATACGTATAGCTATACTATTTAAAACCTGGATAATGTTATTTACATCATCTTGTTCACTTGATATTATGCGCACTTCTTTTGTGCTCGATGCACTTTCGGGAATTATATCATCCTTACTCAACATATTACTTTGCCGGGATGTATCCTTATCTCTTTTACCCCTCCTTCTAGTTTCATCGCCTTGATTATTATTATCCCCAGTATCATCAATCAGTTCTGCGCACTCATCTTTTGTACTCAATTTGGTGTCCATTTTTTAACTCTGATATTATTGATCTTTACCAAAACAATACCTAACTGTCAGTAAACTAGTAAGTTAGTACTATAGCTATCAATGCTCGAATAAATACGCCGCCAATCTCTCACTATGCATCAATCCCCCGACATGTTACTCATCTAGTATGCTATTGAAATCCAACCCAAGTTTATTGTAGGGTTGACCTTTACATGGAGTGTGAGGCTATAGCTACTGCGGTATGATGGATGAGAGGCTGATGGGCTGATGTGGAAGGATACTTTTTTGTTAGTCTTGAGCAAAAATTTAGATGAGGTTGAATCGAGAACAGAGCTATGTATGTACATCTATTGAAGCTATATAGTAGATCACAATCCCAACACAAGTTAAACTCTATTATATATGAAACTCTATGTAGACCAATCATCACTTTCTTTCCGACTGGCCAAACTTAACTTTTAAATGAGCAATATCCTTCTTCTCTTATTGACAAACAAATATCTAAACTACAAATACATTCCAGCTCAAACATTAAAGATCGACATCTTCTAAAACACCAGGAGACCGTGGACTTGAGGGATCTTTACTCTGTTGCTTTGGAAGCGGGGTAGCCGTGTGCTTCTTAGTAGCCTTTGATCGACTACTAGTCGAGCTAGATGAACTCTTCATTTTGCTTACGGGCTCGTCACTTTCAACTCGCAAGTTGAACAGTACCTTGCCAGTCTTGTCATCAACACGGGCATTACCCACGTACTGCTGAAGCTCTTCTAAGTCATCCGGTAAAGTTCTAATATTCTTGATGGCTGGCAAAGTGGATGTCTTGTCATACGCCAATAGATGCGTGTTAGGAAACTTCTTCAACATTCTTGAGAGGTAGGCAATCGCCAGGGCTCGTAGATCAACTTGATTCAAGGGCTTACCACCACAATCCTTCTTGACAGTAAAGACGGAAATGTATCGAGTGTCTGACGTGCCTCGGGGACTCTCGAGAGGGGAGACTCCACTACTCTTGGATGAGTAGGAGTTTGAACCACCTGGCGTGCTGTGGAACATGTCCTCGGCGGCTTGGACTAGGGAAGGCACACTCAATTGATCCTTCGAGTCGAGAGCAGTCTCGGCAGCAGTACCTTCCTCCATTTCATCGGTCGTCTTCTTCAGTTGGATAGCATAATCACGATATCCACCGCCCTTTTCTAGATCACCAAAAACTAGATTATCAATATTCAATTGACGAAGACGATACTTGTTGTATCCATATCTTGATCCAAATACCAACATTATCAAACCAACAATAGAGCAACTCAATCCAATTGCCAATCCTGACCAATTGAAACTAGATGAACCACCATCACCTCCATTGGCACCGCCTTCGGAGTATCCATTTGGCTGCAGTGTTGTATCGAGTTCAACACTCTCGACATACATGCCTTCCTCCTCAAGTAGATCAATATAGTATTCTAAACGTTCATTCTCAAAGCTAGCCTTGATGATACTTTCCATATCCTCAACAGTGGGTACATCAACGCCCTTACTAAAGTATAATACGCCTCCAAGAATAATCTCATGATCTACTTCTGCCAATACACGACGGTCGCGACTACGACGATCTTCTTCCAATACCATCATACTCATTCGAGCCAAGTCCCATCCTTGTGTACGGAATGAATGTGTCAAGTGTCCTTGAGTAACAGATAAGGCCGTCTCGTCGCTATATCCACTTGTAACCTTTAAGAATCGCAGTCCAAATGGTTCCATTGCCACCATCTCCTCACCTTGAGCTGATAGTAATGGTTCCTTGAAGTCGTCAGGCTCACCAGTTGGTGAGTATGTTGGATAGGTATTGCCATCATCATCATCGTCGTCATCAGCAATACGGCTGGCAGGTGGAGCTCTTTCTACCCCATCACAATTGGTAATGTCCTCGCCACCGGGTATGGCACAGCATTCTTCCAGTGTATCAAAGACCAATCCACCATCCACAAGTACAGATGGATAATCTGCATTATATTCACATGTTTTCACACCTTCATCATCTTGATATGGCCAATACTTGGCATCTGACTCGTCACTGCCGCCGTCACCAATACCATCCTCAGGTTTACTTGGTGGAAGTAACACTGCATCAATAATATGTACAACACCATTACTTCCCATAATATCTGCCGTGACAACATTGGCATTATTAATCATAACACTTCCATCTTCATTCACAGTGACCTGTACATCCTCACCATTTAATGTTGCAATTGGTGTAGTAACTAAGTCAGAACTTATTATCATACCATTGACTGCATGATACGTCAATATACTTTGTAAGTCTTCAATGTTTTCAGGATTTAGTAATGTTTCTAATGTACCATCGGGTAGACTCTCAAAGGCTTCATTGGTTGGTGCAAATACCGTGAATTCACCTTCAGCTGATAATGCATCAACTAAATTGGCTGCCTTTAATGCAGTAACTAATGTTGACAAGTCGTCATTACTTGAGGCTACATCAACAATTGTACCTTCACCTTCTCCGACAACAGCAGAGGTTGGTTCCATTGTTAGTAAATCATTCAAATCTTCAGTAGGTGTCAATCCATCACTTGGTGGTGAAGGTACTGGAACTGACTCTTCTTCTTGACAACCCTGAGGATACTTATCACAACATTCATCCTTGGTAGCAAATGTCTCAGCTCCCTCCATGGTTATATTCGTTAGTTCGCCTGGAATGAAGGTGCATACTTGTTCATCTGTAGTGTATAGATAGAATCCCTCTTCCTCATCAGATGAAGTTGAAACAGGAGGATGATCCTTGGCAGCCTTTCCACTTCCCTTCCAAACTGGTCCATGATCATTCCAACTATTATCAGATGCACCAACCCATTCAACATGTTTCTTACTCGACTTAGTCTTACTTGACTTACCACTCTTGCTGTCCTTCTTGACAGTTGATGATCCCCAGGTAGGTTCCTTGATGAAGTATTCAGTTAATGGCTGTTTCTCTGCCTTTGGTTTCATTGATTCACTAACAGTAGTGGAATCGGAGCTTGGTGAATGCCATGATGCATCATTGGAAGAGTGTGCAGCTTCCTTTTTGACTGGTGGTGCCGACCATGAAGACTTGACTGCCTTTGCAGCACTTGACCAAGAAGAAGCTCCCTTGATTGGTTGTGAAGTAGCTTTACCCGCCTTACCTCCACTTGAAGCTGCCCAACTATCATGGATGTCTGTATTGACATGACTAGCATCCTCCATTCCTACCCAAGTACTGTCATGTGTCTCTTCATCAGCGCTAATATTAGCATCCATTGTATCCTCGATATGTGTAGCACTGTTCCATTCACCACCACGAGCGGCCTTCCCACCCTTACTTCCTCCATGACTAGGTCGAGGACCAGTATGTCCACCATTCTGACCATGATGGATTGGCAATTTGCCACCCTTACCTCCACTTGAATGGACTGGTAATTGTCCTGTCGGCTCGGGATGGACTTGATAGACTGTTGCCACCTCCTCTTCACTCTCTTCCTCTCCTCCTTCTTCCATACCTTCTTCGTCTCCTTCATAATCTTCCTCATCAGCATTAGGATAGTCTTCACTATATGTAGTTCCCATATCAATCCCTTCCTCTTCTTCAGTATACTCATTCTCTACTGCGATTTCCTCGTCAGTTTCTCCCCATGCTGCACTTTCCCATTGTAATGGAGTTGATTGTGCCTTACTTCCCTTGGAATAGCCAAATCCTCCCCAATCTGTTCCCCATTCTTCGTTTGTAGTAGTAGTAGTAGTGGCTTTGTCTCCCTTGCCTCCTCTTCCATTTGGTCGAGGTCCAGTATGTCCGCCATTTTGACCATGATGATAGTTTGGTTTACCAGCCTTTGCAGGAGAATATAGTGTATCCTTTACTATTGCTAGATTACGCTTCTGTTCACGTTGTTCGTTATGCTGTTGCTGTTCTGCATTAATGGTAGTAGTGAGGAGTAGTGTTAATGCTACACCTCTTTTCCAATAGGATGCTCCCATCATATATATGAAATATTATGTGAGTATATCTATACTCTTTCGATTTTATCTATCTAATTTGTGTTTATATTATCCGCGATTGGAATACAATGCCACTATAAATGGGACAGCTCTATTAACAATATTCTTATTGTTCTACGTGAGCCTAGAGATGGCTGTTCATCCCTATCATACCTTGAGTCAAATTTTGCAATGAAACATACCTCAAATTAATTATTGAGATTTTACGAGAAAGCTATTGTGACATCGCCATGAGAGTGAGTAGGTAGTCTTATAGTCAATCTAGTGGTGTTCATTGAGGGGTGAGAGAGCCGAGAACAGGGTTTACAATACACCAATCCCTGTTTTATAAACTAGCATCAGAATGACAATATCATTCAGAAATGTAGTGATGGGTTTTATGATATTGTATACATTTATCCATCGCGAAGACGCATACATGAAAATAGTTATTATCATCCTCTCCACATTGATGTTGACTCCTCGGTTAGGATTCGGGATGGGCATGACATTTAATTTGCCATCGAAGGTGGTCATATGTATCCAATATATAGCAATTATCGGGTTAGCATTATCATTATTTCCTCGGTTAGCATCGGTGATGATACTTCTTAAATTGCTTTTGATGTTCTCCAAAAAGAGCAGGATGCGCCAAGAAGAGCTCTTTAAGCAGCCTCCACAAAAAGAAGATTGCCCGATATGCTTTCTACCTTTACCACCTTTACAATCGGGCATGAGATACCAAACGTGCTGCGGAAAAATTGTATGCTGTGGTTGTATCTATGCTAACAGCACAATGAATAGGAAGAAAAATGGACTTGTTTTATGTCCTTTCTGTAGAACACCAACGCCCGACCCAAAGAAGAGCATCGAAATGTCCAAGCAGAGAATGAAAGCCAAAGATCCAGAAGCTATATATGGCCTTGGGTGTTTGTATGAAGAAGGAAACTTGGAGGAATACCCACGAGACATTTTAATGGCGGTAAAGTTATGGCGGCTAGCAGCAAAGCTTGGTCATACAGGAGCGTATTATAATATTGGTGCATATTACTATGGAACAGATGTGAAGAGATATAAAAAGAAGGGCAAGTTTTATTTTGAATTAGCAGCGATTGGAGGTGACATAATGGCAAGATACGCCTTAGGCTGTGAAGAGGAGGAGGCAGGCAATACAGATAAAGCATTGAGGCACTACATAATTGCAGCAAGGTCTGGGGGTAGTAACTCATTGAAAAAGATCCAGAAACTTTACTCGAATGGGCATGCAACAAAAGAGGATTATTCAACAGCTTTACAATCATATCAGGTGCACTTGAAAGAGATCAAGAGTAGTCAGAGAGATCAAGCAGCAGCAGACAGTGATAGATTTCGCTACTATTAGTCCGCCTAACCACCAGAGGATATTACATTATCAGCAAAGACCCATACGATAGACGTTACATATAACATTATCAACAACTGCAATATTAGATGAGAATCAGAATCAAGTTACCCGATACTGATCATTACTGCTGCTTCAAATTTTGGACAGCATTATCACACATCTGCTTATGCTTTGGCCAGTAATCAACTTGGCAAGCCTATAAGAATCACGTCGGATCCAGAGAGGAGAGAGGACCAGTTTGTTAGTTAAAGTTCAAAAAGAAAATACCAACAGAATACATATTGGCACAACTGAAACAGGCAGCTTGCTTACTTTGCTACAAAATTGTACAAGTTTGCAACGACTACAAACCATCAAACCCTCACGTCTACCCACTCGATAGCAACCGTCACACATGCCAGTCTTCAGTTGCATTTTCTTCAGTTGTGCGTTCTTGACCTTCAGACAAGAGCAGGCAACCCGCTTTGCAAAGAAACGGGTAGCTTGTCTTTCACCGCCGCCGCTAACATCTGCAAACATGGTTGATTTAAAATCACTTTTGCCATCACAATTCTCTAGGAGGGCAATTGTTGTAGCTGCCATTTCAATTAATATTGGATGTTCAAGCCTATATAAAAGGATATTCACTCCGATACTAAGCAGCACAGTGATGGCAACTTGCCGAAGATCATCGTCCTTCCAAACATCACTATACTTGGAGAATGATTTCTCTAATTTGCCCAAACTTGCAGGGATAAAGCTTGCAATGGCTGAATTCGTAGATTGTCCATCCCATGGTTCCCAAAGCGTTGATATAAACCTCGAGACTGTATGATCTTGAGCAGGTATTGTTTGCAATGAATGGCTACACTGAACATTTGTTGGGGATGCCCAAGACAACCATTTACGACGAACATTGGCTTCTCTTTTCTCCTCCGCTACCAAGGCCTTAGCTTTGCGTTCTTTGCCTCTGTTTTTCTTCCTTGACGATGGCATATTGTGATACCGTTAGTATACCGTTCCTCTTGTAATGCGGAGTGGCCGCTTGCTAATGTTGGATGACGGATAATTTTAATCGAAGAAGTGCACTTTGGTTTATCCGTTTACTTGATGATGGCTTGGTTTAATGATGCGACGACACTTAGTGTGAAGACGAGATTTGTTGTGGGCTTTATTACAATTGATGCAGTAAGGTAGTGGATAACGAGGTTGGTGAGTGAAAAAAAGGGTGAGTCACGATCTCCGAGGTACGACTTACATACTCAACATCATACTCTTCCAATAGCACGACAATATATAACACCACCAAGCAATTATATTAAATATAATAATAATGGCTGAATTATCTCCTAAATCAATGGCAGAAGCCGCATATACAAACGCCGTTACTCAAATGCAGAATAAACAGAACAACACTGACGATGTACAAAAAGAAATTATTAATCAATCGAACGATATTAATACAGGGGAGGATGGTGGTGTAGTACTAAACACAAATGACACTGCCGATAATACTCCACCTAATATTGGGGATGTAACGGCACGCATTGAGAATATTTGGCAGGCTTCTTCAAGCGGTAGTGTAGATGCTAATTTAGAGAAGACAATTAATTTACTTGTAGGAGAATTGGACAATTTCATTCAGTGCGGTTTATCAGGTAAGGCTCTTGGCAATAAGAACAGTTAAGTATTGATGTAATAAAACCCTAACTCCTCTTCCCACTATTCTCAGCATTCAAGGATTTGGATAGTACACAACGGCAGCTCACTCAAGCGAAAGAATTGGCAGAGACTAAATCACGTGAGGCTGCCAGACTTCAAGCACTTGACGAGGAGAACCGTTCCTCCCTGTCAAACTTGTTACGTGCTGTGGAGTCAAGCAAGGCGGAGGCAAGGAACAACTCCCGTACTGCACAAGTTGAGGCAAGGTTAAGGAAGGACATGAATGATTTACGTGATGATCGTGATAAGGCATTGATCGAATTGAATGAGTCGCGACGTAAGCAGAGTCTGTTGGAGGAAGAACTAAGGATGACAAAGACTCGGCTAACTCGTGTCTCCCAGGAAAAGAATAGTATGGAACGTGATAGCCGCGCTGCTATTAGTCTTGCCCGTTCTCTTGATAATAATAATTCAAATGATATGAATTATTACAAACGTAAAGTCGGGGAGTTGAGTGATAAACTCCAGTCATCAAATGAAACCATCGCAAAGCAGAATCAAACCATTGCAGAATTGCGTAGTGGAGGAGGAAAGCAAGGGCGTAGTGAGAAGAGGATTCGTAAATCCTACTGAATCTGTTGTTTGTGGTGCGGGGGTATCACCTCCTATGAGTGATGTTGATGAGATGAGATGATAGGGAGCTTTAGTTTGTTATTCTTGGTGTCATATGGTAGACTAACTGAGCATTAGTCCATATTATTGTACACTATTGTATAAGTTGAGGTCTCTTGTGTAGATCTTGATAAGAAACCAGCGGAGGACGATCATATTGCTGAATTGATAAAGGGACTCGGAAGAACAAGAGTTGTTCTACCCCATCCTTAAACATGCCGTAGTCGATGCACAATCCAAACAGTTACCAATCGTAAGTCTTCAAACATCCATGATAATAACCTTGAGAGGATTTGACGAACTGCCATTCCCCAACTGAATATCATCAGTGGTGCTCCTTAAAAAGTCAAGCTATATTTGATTGGTATGGGGAAAGAAGTATAATTATGAGACACCAACCTCATCCCTCCCAAATAATCCTAATATAAATCGGCACAACCCATAACTTACCGCACTCCCAAGGCTGCCCTCTTGCTTCACACTCATCGGCCCTAACTTTGGCACATAAAACTTCCATCTCTTTCTATTACCCTTATCATCCGTGGGTAACATATCATCATCCAAATCACTCTCCACAGCCCGACGGATAGCGTCAAATGTTGCCGATGCACGTGATGGGAGAGTAATGAAGCCCAAATTACTACTAAATTCAATACCCTCGGATGTTGCCGTGCATCCCAACCCCGAGGGGAGTCTTCTCAATATCTTGCAAACCAACACTCCGTCTTCCGAAGGTTCAATCGCATGAGATTTACCTTGGTCATTTAATGCATCAATTGCAAAATGCAAGTTCTTCCTATTTATACCCCCTTCAATACCAGAAGACGATGACCGCCTGAAGGTTGGTGATTTTCTCTTCTTCTGCTGCTCTGGAGAGTTATTCTTGTTATTCTTGGGTATTTTAGATGGTGGGGGGATATCTTGATGATTCCAATCCATCCTAACCTCAATCGGACGGCCGTGCTCCATTTGAGCCACATGCATGGCTCTCTCGAAATGAGAGTATCGACCCTTTCCTCCCGTCTTTGCCGTCTTGCCGAGATCATATTCCTCAAGAAACCCATCCTCCCACTTTGTTAATCGATTATCCCCCAATACCGTGAAGGGTGCCTCATTACACTCAAAGAAGTAGATGAGGTGTCGTTTACCCAGATTCTTCCTTGCCAATTGTCTTGCCCCTCCCACTGTCAACCGAGGATCGTAAACACAAGCAGGCCACCAACCAAAACCAACACCTCCCGCTGCCCATACAATCTCTCCAAACCGTGATGTGAACTCCGGAGGTAAAGCTGATACTAAAGCATCCAATCCATCGTCATCTTTCCTGCCATATAATCGTTTGCAATTGTCTAAACGTTTTTAAATAGAGATGAATACATATAATATTAGCAGTACACAAATTAAGTCACATCACATTTTCAATATTGCAGTTAAGCTGAATATATCAAACTATCCAATCCACACAAGTATACACTCTAATATAAACTTACCACAAAAGAAATCCCCTTCTGGTACTGATTGCAATGGTGGGTTCAAACAGTAGATGTGATATTCATCATTACAGTGTTCACAAAGTAGAAGATTAGAGTGGTCTGAATCTTTTTTACAAACTTTACACCCCTCTTCTCCTGTTGATCCTGGGGTACCCATGATATTACTCGGAATACTTTTTGTTGTTTTGCAAATATCAGTAGCTTGTTTCTTATTGTTAGGTGAATGTACGACAGTAGGTATACCTGACTGTTTAAGTTTCGACCTACTTCGCTTTGATGTATCTTGCCATTGATTAGTGCTCATTAACTGTTTATCATTGGGAGAAAACTCTCCTTTACGGCCATAACGTGACGCCATTTTTATATTGATAGTTTTGTGTAGTTGTATTATATGTAATGATTACCAATTGATACAAGGGCTTCACAGATGGAAAGGCAATTATGAGTTATGTGTACTTTGACTTGATTGTTTAATGTCTTTCTCTTTGGTCTCCTATAGCCGATATATCCTTAAATAATGAACTAGAGAGGCATGTAACGCGTGCAGTGATTGGCCGATAATAATTAATAGTGATTGCAACAAGGCGTAAGTAAGTAAGCAAGCAAATAAAGTGATGATGTGTTTAGAGCTTTCGTAGAAAATGTGAGAAAATTACTATGAGAGTAGGAATCAGGCTTAGAGTGGTTGGACTACCTACATACTCAGTTTGAATACATGGAGAGACATTAGCAAGAGATTGTAAGCTTAGCACACCTCCCATAGTCTATCGGTTCACCTTGATAGGATTGAGCGATGCCCATGCCTCCCAGAGTCATGTCGGTTCACCTTCTATCTTTGAGCGGTGTGCCCAAGACTATTACTCTACTATGACAGTGCAATATATCTAGAGAGATAGCTCAGTAACATCCACACTCATACGATCACTCGCATACTCAACTGGCGGCTCACGCCCACATCTCAAGAAAAGATATGCAACCTCAATATCCTTCGTCATGGGTATAATCAATTCTCTGTAGATACTTTCAATAACAACTGGATCAACCTTCCCTTTAATCTGTGTATCATCATCATCACTCTTCTTCATAGCCTCCATTGCCGTAACTACCGCCGATGCTGCCGCCGCTGCAATAATTGATGCATTATCATCATCATTACCCTCTACTTTTGGCATACTTGCCATTAACGGTTCCCGTCCATATGTCGTAGCTTTGAGACGTGCTCTAGTTAATACCTGTTCTTCCACCTTTGCGTTAGTCAACAGTTCCATTACACCATCTGCATCTCCATCATCTACCAACTTTTGAAATCCACTTGGATTACTCTGATACTTACTCTCAGCAACAAATTTACCAAAATGTATACGTTTACTCAATGCCTGTAATGCGGCAATATCACATAATACAGTACTACCATGTTGTTCATCATCACCCTTATTTGCAATAGACGGTACGATAACATTTAAATACTTTTCTGTTAATATTGTATTCCAATTTAAATCATTAATAGCTTCATCATTGGATAATAGGTTGGGATAGTCTAATTCAGAGAGTGAGTTGGATCGTTTGGGTAATCGGGATGGGAAGAAGGCATGTTCTTCTGGTGATTCGTATCGTCGTACTATACTATGAAGTGCTTCCTGTAGTATGTGTATGTATGTAGTAGTTGGGTTTTGCAATGTTGTGAGCACAACATCAAATTCAACTTCAAAGATGCACACAAAACAATACAACAACAACATGAACATACCGTTCCAGTGAACATGAAATCTAAAAAGCTAAAATCTTCCTCACTCTCATCCTCAACATTACTACCCGGTGGAACACCCAATCCAGGCACACCACCCGGTACATAACATATATCATTTTGACGAAATTGACTACGTTCAATTAATGCAAAGATTATAGTTTCCTCTTGTCTAATTAATGTTGATCGGATGTACTCTAGTGATAGTAAGTCACGTGTTGTTATATTCTCTTCTTCGTTATCTGATGATGTAGATGTAGATGATAGAGAGGAGGTAGTACTTGAGGTCTGCCATCTAAAATTGGGATGATGACGATTGTGTTTTGATGTTATTGATGATGTTGTGGGCACTGATGTAGTGTAGGCGTCACTACAATGAGCCGAAATAATGAATAGCAGATTTGTTGCAATACATAGCATCATTAATTGAGGTATCATTGTGTACAGTTGTCGTTAGGTTGATAGCAATAGAGCGTCAATAGTTGTTCCTCTTGCCTGCCCATCAATTCATGATTCTCCTGGGCCTGTGACAAATTCTCAATGCGAAACATTACAGTCACTGCCCTAAGAAAGAATGGCGAGTTCAGTAAATTAAAATGTTGTGCCAGAAGATGATTGATGAGCCTTGATATATAATATAGTTGAGGGCTATAATATAAATACGCGCTGACAATCAATATCATATCAACTAGAAGAAGAGAACAGAAAGATACGGTATCCTAAAAGTCATTGCAAATAAAAACAGGCATAACAATTAACAATCGATCAATAGGTATATTATCATTGCCTCTGGATTAGAATATTAGATATCATATACAACCAATTAATACATTGGTTTGAGCTTTGGGTATAGAACAGCTCGAAGTTGTGGTGGTATCACGAGATATCAAACCGAGTAGTGAGGGGGTCGCACTTAGACCCAAAAAATATCAATTAATAATAGCCAACAACATGTCAGCTCGATCAATAAACACCAATAGCTCTCAAAACTCCCATCCATCGGAAGGACAACCTCATAGAAGAATGGAAAGACGTTCCTCTGACAGAATAATAGCAGAATCGGATATCAGTGACATACCCGAATTTAAGGACGTACAACAAAAACGATTAAGTAATTCATGGAACCATTCTGAATTTAGTTCTAGTGATGACTGTATATTAGACGATCTTAATGATTGCAACTTAAACGAAGACTCTGATGTTAATATAAGTTTGGCAGATCAATTGTCAAATCAACGATGGCATGAAATTGGTAATTCATCAAACCCTACAATATCTGCCTCATCAAACTTTGAAATAATGGTAAATCAACTAACATCCTTATTAACATCACGATTACGTGATTTAGTAATTTATTGGATGGGTAAACAATTGGTATTGGGATTAGATGAAGGTAGTAGCAATTCCCCACCATCCCGTAATAATACTAGCAAGGGCAATAAGAGAAGTAGTAGAAGAAATTCACAAATTAATAACAATGTAGATATAACAACGTATTTACAATTAGACGGTAATTTAGGTGAATATACACTAATAGATTCAGTAACAGAATCATTACATAAATATGTAACAGAGGTTGGTAAGTTATATAATCATGTTGGTTTTCATTCCTTTGAACATGCCACACATGTTACTGTTAGTATGAATAAATTATTGAGTATGGTGAGTAGTGGTAGTAGTGGTGGAAATGGAAGTGGTATTAATGGTAAATCAGGGGGCAGGGGAAAACGAAATTCAAGTGGTGGATTAGGTGGTATATTGGGTACGACAAATTCCGGATCGGGTGAGGAAGGAGGAGGGATAGAATTTGATAATAATTCCCCAAGTGGTAATAACAATAACAGAGTTGGTGGTGGGGTACGATTTGAGGAACCATCCCATACATCCCAAAATTTTTCATTTGGTATTGGTGAAGATCCACGTATATTATTTGCAATGGTTTTCTCAGCCTTAATACATGACTTGGGACATACCGGCGTACCCAACTCGGTATTAGTCGAGGAAGAAGATGAATTGGCAATATTACATAATGATGTGAGTGTAGCAGAACAGAATTCATTACAGGTTGCTTTTTCAATGCTACAGAAAGATGAATTTGCTTTATTGAAGAAATGTATCTGTCCAACACCCGAGGAACGTAAATTCTTTCGTAAGAAAGTAATTTGTATGGTAATGGTGACTGATATTTCCGATCAGGAACGGATACAAATTGTGAAAAGTCGATGGAATGCTGCCTTTCCTCCGGCTGATGAGGAGGGTGGCAGTGGGGAAGTTGAGAATGGAGGAGCCTCGTCCACATCAAGAGGGAGAGGTGGTGGTGCTGGTAGGGGAAGAGGAGGTGGTGCCGGCAGAGGGGAATCTCAACCACCACCTCAACGTGGTTTAACTAAAATACATGCCTCTCAACGTGGCTTAATGAAGAAGGAAATCCAGTCAACCGAATTAAGGGAGACGATACGCCGTCGACGGTTTACAATGTTTACAAGTGACGCGGCAGCTGAGGAGCTTGCCAAGGAACGACAAGCTCGACGGTTAGGTATCCGCACTTCCATGGATTTCTCTGGTATGTTATTAGATGCCTACCGTACCATGGACCAATTGCAACAGCATGCGGTATTAGAAACAATGATGAATGTAGCCGATGTTGCGCATACTATGCAGAGCTTTCAAGTATTTGTCAAGTGGAACAAACGTCTGTTTAAGGAATTTTATGTAGCACACTTATCTGACCGGTTGGCATTCGACCCATCGGAGAATTGGTACGAAAATCAAATTGGTTTCTTCTCTCATTATATAATACCCCTATCACAGAAGATGAAAACTTGTGGTGTTTTTGGTACGACGGGGAATTTATTTGAATACTTTGCAATGGAAAATAAGAAACGTTGGACAGAGGAAGGAGAAGCTATATCCGAGGAGATAATACGAGATGTGACCGAAGAGGTGGCAAGAGAACAAGAACTTGATGAAGCCGAGTGTGGTCGAGGAAAAGATATACAAAATGATTGCTAGGCATACCATACTGGTATTGTCATTCATATATGCTTTAGTTTTATCCCGTTACTCCCATGAAAAATGGGGGCTCTCAGCAATCATGCCATTTTGGTTTTATTGTTGGGCGAGCGACATGCCATAACATGCCGTGATCAAGATGACATCCATAGGTCATTTGGCCGTGTGCATCCTCTTCTCATGCTTGTCGTCTCTGGCGGTAATTGATGGAGGTGCGTTGTTTACAATGTTAATGAAAATAAATTCATAATTGGTTTTTGTGCTATGATTATTCTTGTGCACATCTCATGTCACCTACACCTTTTATCATTTAAACATACATATAATACAGCCAACTGGGCTCAACTTGCTGGGGAGAGAGCACAAAATATAGCAACACCCTACATACCCGATCAATGGCACCGAAGTCCAAGCACCTCAGACCGACCCATGTGGTCTGCGAGGTGGGGTCATGCCGTAGTTGTTCTCAATCAACCTCAAGCAAGAAGTTATCTTACTGATGAGGAAAACTCGGCACGTCTACAAGGAGTTAATCCGATGCTCGTACTGCTTGGTGGAGATGACGGACTACCAACAAGAGATGCATTAAACTCGACATATGCCTCGGAAATGGGTATTGGTCAAGGCAAAGTACGTAATGACGTTTGGGTTTCCAGCTCACAAAGCTCATGGCGAGTAGACGATCGATATTATAATACAAACAGAGACACCTTCTTCAACTCAGAGTTGATACGATCTGAAATGAAATGGTATGAAGCCAACCCTGGTCGAGTTTCTCCTGCCACCTGGACTTCGGGGCCAAAGTATTCTCAACCCCTCACTAATGATGAGTGGATAGCATGTCAAGATTCCATCAAGGATAGGTTAGATTATACTCTTGCCCTGCCTGATCCTTCCTACTGTGACGAACCTCCAGAGTACTGTTATGAGGATATGGATCATGCAGGTTGTCATGAACAAGGCATTTGGAAGAGGGATAACATGTGGTCTCCAAGGCGAGGCCACAGTGCAGTTGTAGCAAACGATAAGCTCTTTGTAATTGGTGGTGAAGCAAGAGAGTATGCAAGAATTGACGACTCGAGGCTTGTTGGAGGACTTGGTAACCAGCATAGGATTGAAACCGTTAAGGATCATAGTACTATTCGAGAGGAGCTTGTATTGAAGAATGATGTTTGGGTATCAAGTGATGGCCAAGGCTTGTCATGGGAGCTTGCTAATCCCGGTTGTAAAGATCATCCCCAAGAAGATGTGCTGTTGCAAACTGAAGTATGGTCGAGAGATCAATCAGATCCGTCTTTACTAAAGCTAGTTGGGTCAATGAAAAGCAAGTGTTATCGTGATGGAGATTGCTATGGATCGGCTGAATGCAAGGCGTTGGGAAATACACCAGACAAGGTTTGTGTCTGTCCAATGTTTTCACCACGTACTGGTCATGCTGTAGTGGTTCAACATCGCTACTCAATCCTAGAAGACGAGTCAGTCTTTAGTCAAGATGTAATTTATGTCATAGGTGGATTCATCAATGTTAAGCAAGCTTTTTGTTCCAATAGATCCTGCGGACCATCAGATGGATACAGGTTGGCAATCGATGATGCTTGGATGAGTAGTGATAATGGTGAGAATTGGATACAAATCAAGCCAGCCTTTGGAAACAAAGGTAGTGGCAATTCATTTCGTGGACGTGGTGGTCATACAGCCTTGGTTGTTCCAAGCTCTAATAACAACAACATTACTAATCAAGTTGAGGTCAAAGATCGATTGCTAATCTTTGGAGGTGAAACTGCAAGTCCAGAAGAGTTGACAACATCTTACTTGAATGATGTTTGGCAGATTGATTTGCCGACAGAACCATGCTGTGTACCAGCAAAAGGTTGCGATAACACCACCGCCAGTGTAGTCTACAACGAGACTTGTCTTCCTAGTCAAGATTGGACACTCGTTACTTCTAATGCAGAATGGTTAGAGAGATCAGGTCATACAACTGTGTACGAACCACCCTCATCAAGCAATTCGTTTCAACATCGCATTTATCTAATTGGTGGAAAGAATGCCAATAGTGTATTGTCGGATGTTTGGACTTGGAACGTGGAAGATGATAGCAGCTGGCAATGTGATTATTGTATAGAACCAAGAGATGAGAATACATCCTCGCCACATGATGTCTTTCTAGGTATAGACTCTCCACTATCAGAGGTCAAGACTTTCCATCTACCTCAACTTGACGACAATGGCGAGCTGTTAAACTTTACAAATCACTCTGCCTTTCCTGTCATCAGCAGCGATGAAGACATTTCCATCATGGCATCTGAAGGAGTAAATACTATTCAAGATTTAGCCTCTGCAGATTTGTACAAGGTTGTCAAGCTAAGAGGATTTGATTATCCAGGTAGACACGCTCAAGAAGTTCCAAATATTTGCCTCTTGCGTGCAATATCTATAGCTCTTGTTGACAAGTGTACCATCAAAGAGACACCAACATCCTTCTTTCACAGAAAACGACCCTTGCCCTCAATAGACAAGACACCTACCATAGAATGTGGAAGAGGAGGAGAAACAAAACCGTGCGTGAGAGGTAATTGGGATGGTTGCACTCCTATATCTGGAATATCGAAGGTTGACGTACATGGTTTGGGGTATGTTACAGTACCGCAAATTCTACACAATGTATCTAGTATTGTGGAGGAAGTATTTTGTAGACAAGCTCCTGATGGTCGATATAATGGTGCTACCGAGTTTCTTGATAACAAGGTTGTGGTTCTCGGTGGTATAGGTCGTCATGACAGCAATAACTCTACTCACTTATATCGCGATGTTTGGTCTAGAGATGAGTCATTTCCACAAGCCTTTATAACAACCAAGCCATTAACTCGGTCTCCACAATCACAATTCTATTTCGACAGCAATGAAGCAGGGTCAATCTTTGAATATAAGCTTGTGCAAGATAATGGTAGTGATCTTACTCCTTGGACAGCCACAACAAAGAATGTTGGCGTAAATGTTGACCGGCTTGATGATAAGAAGGGAGGGCCAGGTAAAGGATATTACACATTATATGTTCGTTCTGTCGACCCAAGTGGTAATAGAGACACCTACTTCTCGACACAAACAAATGTTTATCGATGGTATTACGTTCCACCTATCCCATGGGGCGCAGTATCTGGGTTTATAATAATCTGTTTGGTTATACTGGCAGCTAGTTATTATGAATACAGGCGAAGAAGAAAACGAAGAGTGATGGAAAGATTTCAATTACGACGATTGCGTAGACAGTTCAAGCTTAAAAATGCCAACCAAGAGGTTCATGCTAGAGTCTTTCAAGATCGAATTCCACATGTTGTAGAAGGAGAAGAAGGAGATCCAAGCTTTCGAAGGAGAAGAAGAGGAGTTGAGACTAATAGTCGTAGCCACTCATCTTCTGGGCATAGATCTAGCCGTAAAAGAGATTCATCAAGATCACATAGCCGATCTCACAGATCCAGGAGAAGGGAAGGCTCTCAAATTGGTGAACGACCAAGCTCGTCACATAGACATCGAGAACATATATCCCATTCCAACTCGAGATCTAAGTCAAAGAGTAAATCTACATCAAGAGATAATGATAGACATCCTGGTTTGCGTGAGAGAATACGAAGAACACCCGAAGAAATGGCCATTGATGAAGCAAGAGCAAGGAGAAGAAGAGACAGAGAGAAACTCAGAAGAGAACTTCGAAGGTACTAACACCATCAGATTATTATAACGATCAACTACACATCATTCATCTTCTCTAAATCTCAACGTCTAAGAACACGTCTTGGTTGAAACTTGAGACTTTTACTACCTTCCAAATACTTTACATCATCCTTCATCTCCTTGCAACCAGTCTTCCCTTCGCTTGTCGATTGAGCCTTCTTCACATCTTTCTTCATATCAATCAGGGGAATGATACTTGGTCTTCCGTGTGCACAGATAAAGCATAGCTCACATTTGGACAAACTTGATATCAATTCAATACACTTGTCATGAGTTAATTCATCTCCAAACATGATGGCATACCTGCAAGCATTAGATGCCAAGACGTGTTTCACAAAGGGTGGTTTTATTTCTCCACCAGATGAGTGACCAAGTATACGAACAAAATCTAAGAAATCAGAAACCTCTGCAGTTCGATCACATACGGAAGGAAGACCAGTGATCAACAGAGTCTTGTCTTCAGCTTCCTCGAAAGTAAACTTCCACTTTTGTAGCAAGGAGTAGTGATGCTTTACAGTTGACAAATCCTTTTGAGATAACACTATCCTTTTTGAGGGTGCGATTGTTGTGGCTCTGAGAATGTCAGATTTCTTGACAGATCTCTTAGTCAACTTGATGATCGTATCATCAGCCAAATCTTGGTTGCTCAGAGCACTCTCCAACTTCTCAAGGGCTACTCGTTCGTCTGCGGCATGCTGATCAACTGCACATAAGACACCACACGCCGTCTTGATGATAATAAACTTGAGCTCAACTTGTGCTATGACTTGAGCATTTGATAACATTTCCTTTGTGAGAGAGATTTTACCACCATCAGATCCACTGGTACTTGCCTCGGGTGCAAGATTAGCAATAGTCCTTTCCAAGCCTTTGATCCGCTGTCGTGTCCACACGGTAGACGTTGCAGAAGTATCTTGCTCGTCATCAAAGTTATAATCAAAGTCCATGTTTGAGGAAGTAGTCACGACCCGCTTTGGTTTTGGGATGTCTTGTTGAAGAAAAGCATCTTCAAAAGAAAGTTCGTTGGTGCTCATGTCTGTGTCTCCCGTTGACTTTGTTGTATCAGTGTTAGTATCATTCGATTGTATGGTATCAGTAAAGAAGGCACTTGAGAATGGAGAAGACGGATAGTTTGCAGTCGTTGTCTTAATGGTACTTCTCTTCCGCGGTGCAGCCAAAGTCGTATCGAAGCTTGACGTGATATGCTGCCCTTTTACCATTGGTCTAGAGAAGCTAGTGCTTTGTGTATATATACTTTGTGAATCAGTGGTAGCTTTCATGTCATATGATTTCATCGACTGTTGGCTATTCATCATGGCATTAGATATCATCTTCTTGAGACTGTTTGCCAGCTTGTCAATATGGGGAACCGAGTTTGTGGCTATCGAATCTTTTATCACAAGCTCACTACTCTTTGATGAGATGTGAATGAAGAAGTGTACAGAACAATCTATGCGGAGTGTGATGAAAGAAGATGAAGAAAAGATACAAGGTGAGCAAATGTATTCGTTAAAAAGAAACATCACATGAAAACAAGCACTTACTCGATTTATTGTGACCTCTCTCAATCTTGACTTGACTCATTACAACATCAGCAAGTACATTACTTTGGGTCGCCACCCTGCCATTGACACATACCATTTCCAATTCCCTGTTGCGTAGTGTATCGTTATCGTCACCTTCTTCTTCAAAGACGCATAAAGCTCCAAATGCTTGTAAAGACGACTCTTCAAGGGTCAACTCAATCGAAAGGTCTTGAGTGAATTCACTTGGATACATTTCACATAGACGTTGAATTAGAGCTCTTGATTTTAATCTCAAGCTTGGTGAGACATTTGAGGAGGATATGTTTGTTTGATATGAACAGTCTACCTTTCCATTAAATGAAAGTTCAAAGGCAACATGTGGAAAAGAAAGAGCAAGGACTCTTAAACAAGCACGAACTTGGGCCAAATCTTGTGAACTTGAGGTACCATCTTGATTTGTCAGATGTTTTCTACGAACGGCATGTTGATGAAACAACCCTCGAATCGTAATGGTAGTGCCAGTCTTCTTTTCTTTTGTTGAATTGAGTTGGTTTAGCGTTGGTAATACTGATGACGTTGTACTATTGTCTGTTGAGTGGTTGAATGAAACAACATGACCACTTCTAAACACCTTTTCACATTGTACAATGCCAATACTCCTGTTTGATTCAAGTGATGATATGCCATTTACATTTGATAGTGGTTGTTGTTTTCGGCTGTCTGCTGTAGCGTGTTGTGACACAATCTTCATTTCTAAACATAACGATGCTAAAGAACGGAGAGTTTCTCCCTTTCCACTTGCTTCTCCACTGTTTGAACAATAGTTTGTGCCAATATATAAACGCATAGCATCGATATTAATACCCCTACCATCATCACTGATCTTAATCTCTTCGTTATTACGTGAGATAGAAATTGAAATGGATGAAGTACCGCCTGCGATTGAGTTGAGTACTAATTCTTCCACTGCTCTACCAACCGAACCAATTATCTGACTACCTCTAACCGAGGCAGCAACATGATCATCCAAACGTCTTATTCGTGACATTAATAACTAATCGTCGTAGCATCAACTAAACAAAGTCGAGGGGAAGAAGAATGAGAGAAGACTCGAGTTAGTGCGAGTCAATCGCCAAAATAAACTTGGTTTGTTCTGTTTTGTTTAGTTGCTCTTTGTTTGTGCTCGCGCTGCACGTGCTACTCCAATATATGTCGATACTCTTTAAAATTCACCTAACAATCTGTAGTGTTGGTGCTGTTTCTCATATTTAGCGTGCGGTGTATCTTTACTCAGTGTCAACTTTATTGTGGTCTAGAGGTATACCTACTATTTCAATTTACCTACTGTCAATACTAAATCCATTGTTAGTAACCAAAGATATCCCAACAATATAATATCAATATCGCAACAATTTAATATGTCATCATTAGAAGCTGGATATAAATGTGATGGTACCAAGCGTATCTCAATCAATGAAGGCGAATATAGTTCAGCAGAGGGTGATGCGGCTATATCCGTGTACTCATACTTTAGACCCAATGAAGATGATAGAGCTAGTAGAAGTTCATTATCACCAGCTGGTCGTCTTAGTACTGGTAGTCATACCTCTGGTGGTCGTTTAAGTGGTGGTTCTACATCTAATCATTCTGATTTGCACGTTTTTATTAGTGATGGAGTACATACTTTTTATCAAAGTATATCAAAGGCGGATATAAAACAGTTACCGGAACAAGAAGGTCGAGAGTTGGAAACAGTGTCTGCAATATTACGCAGACCAGATGATGATGTATTCAAAGTTAGTTATAAACGACAGAGAGGACAAGTATTGGGCGGTACCAATGATCATAAAAATACAAGCAGTATCAAAGTATCAATTAGAAAAACATGTCTAAATAATGTGGTACGTCCAGTATGGGAGGGACAGATGAATAATATCCGACATGCCTATTATGATGATTTACCATTATTTGCTCGAAATGCACTACCTGAAACGTCACAATCGGATGATGCATCGTCGGGATTGGCATCTCCTCTCATGTTGGGTGATACAATCAACAAACTACACAAGGAAATTGAGGCGTTACGTTCTCAGAACAAACAACTGGAGGCAAATACTTTACGATGGAAATCAACAAGTGAAAAGCTATCCAATCAATGGGAAGATGAAAAGAGTGAATTAACTGCCAGGTTTCTAACACTGTTCAATGAACACAAGTTACGTCATACTGAAACAGTCAAAGAATTGGAACAGCTGAAAGGAAAGAAGCAAAAGATTGGAGATACAACTACAGCCAAACGGGGTGCACGTAAATCACTGGATCCAATGTATCAAGATACAGGAAAGTCCGCGTTTTATTGTTTTGTCACTGAATTAGTGGTTTCAATATGACGTCTTGATGATCTAGTCACTTAGTTTGAACTCGATTTGCCATGATTTGATTGCCTTTGCAAACCACATGCACTAACATAAGTTATATCATATCTCTTTCATCATCATAAATCGCTATGACGCGCATCTTCCAGATGAACAGGATTTTCAAACATATGATGATGATGAGATTAGTCGATTAGCCAGAGGTCCAGCTCATGTGAGAAAGAGTGCTCCTTCGGACAAGATGGCAGCAGCTGGTAGTCTAACACAGGATACTGCAGGGCACATCAATCCACACACGGGTGCTAGAGAGTATTCTAACATCCAGGAAATGTTCAGTGGCAGTTCTGATAGTGAAGATGACAAGATGAAAGAGTAGGTCTATCCAGTGAGGCGTAGTAGAGGGTAGGGTATGTGCGACAGGATGGGAAATAGACAAGTATTATATAAAATAGTGTTTGAAATGAAATTTGAAACTTATGCTATGGTATTTCTCGGGAGTGATGTCTTAATTCTTTGTTTACTGCCTCTCTCTTCTTACCTTTGTCTTATTCTGAGATGCATTATTAGCTCGTTTGTACTTGTTCCGCTTGAGCTTTTTCTTGTTCAAAGTTGGACCATCTTCTGGCCGGCTTATTTTCACCTTCTTATTCTGAGATGCGTCATCATCTTCATCTGATTGACCATATAATTCACCACTTATCTCGGCTTCGGCTGCTTCAACTAAAATATTCTCTTGATCCTCTAAAGCTTTTGCTTTGGTCTTATTCAATCTCTTTTCTTTCTTCCACTCTATTAGGTTGTAGTACTTGACTTGTATAGAAGCGTTTGTATCGAATCGACTTTCAAGACTGTCTTCATCCATCCTGGGAAAGTTGTATTTGTGATCTCCTTTATCATCATTTAAACAATCAGTAAACTCCTTATACAAGCCTATATCAACACGATTCAGACGTGTCAATCTCTGCAAAGTATCATCTTCAATCTTCAATGGTATCATCTCATTAGCTTTGTGAGATGTTCGTTCACAATATGCAGATCCTCGTTGTGTTATGCCCGGCACACCAAACATCTTTTCTACTGCATTGACATACTCGACATCTTTTAACTTTTCAAGTACCACAATGAAGTTGTATCTCAATAGCATTGTCTTTGCAACTTCATATTGTTGTATAGTTGTAGTGTTAAATTGTGGACAAGACAGTCCACTGAACCATTGTATATAACAATTAACAGCACATATGCCCAACTTAAAGTGTATACCAGATGTCTTTGATGTGCATTCCTGTGGTATATGACCACTTGTTTGATTCCAAGTTGTAAGCTTATTTGCAGTCTCTTCACTTGGTATGAATGCAGTATCATCTTTTCTTCTCATCTTTGACAAGTCAGAGCAATCCCATCTTCCTTGGTATTTGAAGTGGCTTATTGATCTGTCTACCTGTGATATACAAGAGCAATGCAGTCAGATCATATAAGTAACATCTTTAGTTCCCTCTAATTACAAACACATATTAACATTACATACCGGTTCTCTTAGATGAGCAACATAGAAGGTACCAGGCATAGATCCGGGCTCTTCAGCCTCCGTCCATTCACTCTGTGCAAACTTCAATCCATAATGTCGTGCCACAGTTGAAAAGTAATTTGCAAGTGACGTCCCACCCGCTTTTCGTGCATGATAAAAGTATAATCGATTAAACTTTGTTGTATTTGTAAATGTCCATTCATTTATCGATGTTAATGATTGAAAATGTGGGTAACATGCTGGTGATGGTTGTTTATAGTTTGATTTGGCATTTTGTGTATATAAATCAGTTATTCTTGTCAGCTTATCGTGTGCTAAGCCAATATCATTTGCAATGTTCAGCTTTTTAAGTTCCGACTTTGATATATTGTGTTGTACTTGTGCTATATCAGTGATTGGTTGCAAGTATGATGCAAGGTTTAGATTCTTATCTTGAATATAAGAGATTATTCCAATTAGTGCAACAAAGATGATAATGGACGAAGATGCACCAATAACCTTTTGTCTAGTTGATGCCATGTTATATCACCTTAACACCCAAAATCGAACAGACTGATAACTCTAACTCCTATGAGAAAAACAACCCATCGGTAACGCTACTAATATGTATACTAATAACTGGTGATTAACAACCACTAAACCAACAAAAGATACAACCCACCACAACTATGATAGATAGATTAAGTATTGTAACAAACAATAGTAGTTAGTAGGTACACGTACATACGATAATCAGTGAGAAGCTTAGTGAGACACGGGCAAGCAATTTTCTCTCAATGTTTCTTACTTGTTGCCGCGCTGCAGCCAACACAAACTACCTACTCTGAATCTAACGGCACTTTGCTATTGTCTCAACAAAGCGGAACGATTGCATATTGCAAAGGAGGAGGTGAAGAGGCGAGCTCTTGTTTGTTAGAGGGAGAGTGTAGGGAGTACTACTCAGCGGATACCAACAACAGTAATAACATTACACAACAAAATTTACCAACCATGACGAATAATGAAAAAACCTCTGCTAAATTCTTCCTAGGATTAGTAGCACTCTTTCTTGGAGAGTTACGAGATGGGTTAACAATGATTAATATGCAATCTGCATTCCTAATAGTATCAAAATCCTACACAGAAAAACAAGCAGGTATATTATTCTTCGTCTTTGGTATATCCCAATTTATATTCCAAACACCCGCAGGTTATATTATGGATTATACTGATTGGAAAGTAGGTTGGTTGGCATTTGCATCAATATCAACTACACTATTAACATTATTAACCGCCACTACTGCAACAGAATATGGTGGTAATATCGGTTGGATGATATTTTTAAAGTTTTTACAAGGTGGTGTAACGGCATTAATACCTCCCGGATTGAATAGTATTACGCAGGGTATTGTTGGTAGTAATGGTATGACACGTCAGGTATCTGATAATGAAATGAGGAATCATTTTGGTACTGCTATTGTAAGTTTTGTGTATGTTGGTTGTTGTGCACATCTTGTGCACTTTTTTGTCTGTCTTGGGCATTATTGCTTTTATTGGCTTATGATGAAATATAGATGCTATATCAACACCTGAGCTCTGTATGATGATATATATCTTGGAGACCTACTGATGGCCTATTAAAGCACCCACTGTTTTTGCTGCGTACCTACAATTGTGTATATCTTGTGCATAAAACAACTGCTCACTCCTCTCTCCCTATCGCTGCAATTCTCGAACGAACAAATAAACAGATTGTTTTAGCTGGTAGTTTGATTGCATTCTTCAAGTATCCAGAGATTGGTATGCTGTTTATTGTTAGTCCGTTGGCATGTGCAGGAGTTATCTTCTTTTTATTAAAGATTAACCCAGCTGACATTGATCATGACGCCGCACGTGGATTAAAAGAGGGCAGTTATAACTTAACAGAGGCAGATGGTAGTGCACCCTTGCCTAATGACTCGCAAACATCGGCAGCAACTCCGTTTGGTAAAGAAAAGCCTAATTCGCCTCTTGGTAATGCAAGCTTTAACTTTAGTTCGGATAGTATGATCAAGCACGAGGATGGTGCTGAGAGTCCTCTTACATTGCTCAAGGATACTACACTATTGACATTTATCATCATTGTCTTCCTCTTTCATATGAGTAATGGTACGGTATTACCCTTGGTCATGCAAACACTTGCTATTGGAGATGGCGGAGCTGGTATTTTATTGGCTGGATTATGTATCATCTTGGCCCAATTCTTCATGGTCGGCAGTGCAAAGGTATGCGGAGATTACTCGGGTGTATGGGGAAGAAAGACAATCTTCTTAATTGGACTGTTTAGTGTACCCGTTCGTTGTCTTATCCTATTCATCTTATCGGGCATTAAGAATGCACAAGATGAAGCATCGGTATTCCTTCAAATAGTTATTTTATCAACACAAATCCTTGATGGTGTAGGTGCGGGTGTATTTGGTACAATGTACATTCTTGTTACGTCAGACATTTCCGCTGGAACTGGACGGTTCTCTCTTACTTTGGGCATGACCACTGCCGCGATGTCCATTGGGGGTACAGTATCTGGCTATCTTGGACAAGCACTTGCTCAAGACCTTGGTTATCAGAAGGCCTTTGCGATATTAGGTTTCATGGCTTGTATTCCTTCCTTTTCATATCTGTTCTTCATGCCCGAGACATTAAACAACAGCAACAAGAGTAGACAGGAAATGAGTGTAATTACAGAGGAAAGTCAAACTGGTAATGAAGAGAAGCGAACAATCGTTTAAATGTATATACCGGCGGCCGTTATATTGTATAAAGGATGATAAAGAGTGCTTCGGCCAGGTGATTGTAATTAGGGAACTAGAATGTGTCCGCATCTGTCCAGCTTATTATGGAGTGGACACCTATATGTTGGAATATGTTAAAAGTTGTGATTATAGACGCAAGTTGGTGTAGTGTTAGGAAGAGAGGAACTTAATTTACTTAATACAAGCGATATGATTGTAACTAGAGAATTAGAAAGATTGTGTCCAGCTTCTGTTGAGCTTATTATTGAGTGGACACCTATATGTTGGAATCATGAATGTTGTGGTTGTAGGTGAAGTTGGTGTAGTGTTATAGGAAGATATGGGCTTAATTAACTTAAACAAGCGATATCTCTACTTGACAATGGTAAGCGAAGATTGCAAGCCCGAGATTGGAACGAATAATGTTGTTGTCGATACGAGATGGAGATTTCTTATGATCTGGCTCGCTTTCTTTTTGTCTTCTGTTTCCTTGGACATTGATCACAGTGCTCTCTTCTTGTCTTCTCTCCAGTATTCAACTCTTTGGTACACTTCTTGCAACCCGAAGCTGCCGCCTCTTCCAAACTCTTTCCCGTCTTGATAGTTGATCTTCTTCTTTCCACCACTGTTTTCAACAAATTCAACATATTATCTTTTATCTTCGCTTCATATTCTTCCTTTTTATGATGGGCAATTTTGGCAATGACCAATGCACGAATAATGACTTGCATTTCAATCCATGCTCGGCTCCTGGCAACTAGTCCTCGGCCCAAAGTTCTAGAGTCACATGTAACTAAATTATAACCTTGCTCTTTGAAGTAATCAACATCTATATTCTTTCCACCATATCCCGATATTGTTCCGCTCTTGTCTTTAATATTTTTACTACACCATTCGATTGACTTGACATTAGTTGGATTTGTCTTGTCAAACTTGCGTAATGCCGCCAGAAGATTATCCTCGAGGAGTTTGTCATTTGCACCACCAAGTCTATCACTCTTGGTAAATTTGATATTATTAACAACAGGTACAATGATACCCTTTAACTCATGGAGGAGATCAATCTCCTCTTGTGTCTTTTTTGAATGTAGTCCATTCCATGGAGCTGCTTTCTCTTTGGCTTCAGTCTTGGCAGAACCACCATGTGAAGACTGCATCCTATGCACCATTGAAACTGTGACCTTCTGTAGACTGTCAACTCTGTTTCTCTCGAGGAGTTCACCTTCGAAGAAGTATACATACGGAAGAACATATTTGGGAACGGAATCAGAAAGGATACTATCAGGGCAATTGGCATTAGCAATGAGCCAGCTCTTCCTCTTCTCATTCTCAGCCTTCCATGACTTGATATCCCCCTCATTGTCATTGTCACGAGTCAGTCCATCTTCCCAGATAGTCTTGTGATGAGCCATTTGTTCAGGATCAACAATCATCGGGATATCATCATCGGTAATCATAGTTACAATTGCTTGAGGGATTTGCAACAGATCACACGCTTCTTTCATGTTCGCTGTGATACAAGTAGCTCCATACTCAAATGTAGGAAAGCACGGAACGAGGTACGTGGCACAGGATAGATGGTATCCATTCTTGAACACAGTATGGAAGTAATGCCTGTCAAGTTTGGAGACAAGGTTCTCCTTGATACGAGTAGTGGTTCCACCAAGGTTGTAGAAGCTCATCTCACCTCCCGTCACATAGAAGAAGAGAGCGAAACGATTGTAGACTTCAGCACGGGCACTTCCTTCATCCTTGGTGCACTTCTTGCAGCGCCCATCCTCGCATTGGCAATCCCCACGAACATCATCAGTCGTGTACTCATCTTCATCCAGTTCGTCCGTCAGTTTGCGAAGTACACGAGTTGTACTGCAGGAATTGGGATCAAACCCAGGAACTGGGGTAGCATATGGGCACAGTGAGATCAGTTGTCCCTTGATCCATTTTGGACAAAGTAACATGAACACATTCAGCTTTTGCCCACGCTTGGCAGGCTTGACAGAACGAATCTGGGCACAATATACTCGAATCTTGGCACAATATGCATCCATACGAGGAGGTGTGATATCACCCGTTTCTACACGCTGCGCGGCAGCAAGTAGACCATCAATGGTAGCTTGCTTGAGACGATCGAACTGTTCATCATCGAGTAAACGTGTACGGAGCTCATCAGCCATATCATGAACAAAAATATCACCCCAACCCTTGCTTGAAACAGCTGCACAGTAAGTACCTACAAGTTCATTGGTTGGAGTAGACGCATAGGGTGACTTGGACTTGCCATTACGTGCACCTTTGCTTGCCCGGCGTTCGGAGGGTGGCTTCTTCTTGCTACTACCAAAGGGAGGTTTGTTGGATTCTTCAACCGCACTTGGTTTCTTATCCTCCTCATCTTCGGTATCACCGTCACTCAATTCAATCACCTGACCGGGTTTAGATGCTAGTGGAAGGAAAGTGAAAGGAAGAATGGGTTGGGAAGCGTAAGAGAGTAGCTTTGGCAAATCATATAGAAAAGGCTCCAGACATTCACTCACAGTTACCTCCACTGTCTCCTAACGAGATCCTTTTTGCCTCGTCAATTTCCTCTTGCAACTTAATTTCACGTGCCTTCTCTTCTTCTGCATGTGTACCATTAGATCGAAATTTAGCCGAATTCATATGGGATGTTAACCAAATACCAGCTGTGGTATTACCAGCTGTATGTGGTATAGAAGGAGAGGGAGTATGAGATACCAAGGCATATACCAAGGCATATAATAAGCAATTCACATCACGTGCACACTCTTACCCTTTCCAGCCTTAGGATTAAGCTTTTGTTTCTTATGGGTACTACTACCCTTTCCACCCTTGCCAAATGTCTTCATCCCTTTTGTTTAGAAGAACTTCTCAAGGTGTGCCAAAATTATGTAGAACTGTTATAGAATGAGGGTAAAAAGTGTTAAATTTACCATAGTTTATGGTGTAGATTGTGATAAAAAGATATGAAGGTACATGAAATGAACACGGAGTGGTACGAGATGAAAGAGATAAAACGTATCTTTTTCTTCATTTATAGTCTATCCATATATACTCAACAATACGTGGCACCACTTTTATTAACCCAATATAATTTCTCATCCCACCGACTCCCGAAATATAATACCACCTAAACAATACACACTACACACTATCTTCATCCTTTACTGATAAGAAATCTTTTTCTGGGTGTGTAAAAAAATCTTGTATATCCTTTTCCGCTGTCGATAATATACCCACCCCTACCCCCGCCGAGTCAACAAAAACTCACCTTCTTTCTTATATACCCCTTTGTAACTTTAATATCAAGGCTGCCACTATACACAACGTAGTAAGTTGCTAATGTATTGTATTGCAATGATGAAGCCACACCAATAACAGCAAAAAGTTTTGATCGAGAAAATTGGATAAGAAACGGTTCGCCAAGCCAGGATACTGCCAACACATATCGTAGTTACTACTAATTGATGATTTGTTGCAATGGATGATGTCAATTGGTTGTGCATTATATTACACTGAAGACAGATTAAACTATATTAATATATCCTCTATCACATGTTGAGTCGAGATGTGTTGGTGGAGTTTGTTGATAGGAAGAGCATGATTATCTAGCAAATATAACTATCGTGTAAAAAGTTCGACAGCGGCTGTTGTAGGTGACGGCGCTGCTGACCATCACAGATGCATTGCAATTTGTTCATATTTTTGTAGAATATACTGATGCATCAACGATAGGCTTTGAAGTTGTGGTAAGCAGTGTTGCAGATGATCGAAAAGTCATGCAATTGCAATATAACTTGAATTGTGCAGCTTCTTTTACAATCGCCTCCGCGGGACGCTTCCGCGAGAGTCTGCCGACGGCGTCAACGGCTATAGAGCTGTAGAGAGGAAGAACTATATTGATAATATTGTAAGTTATTGTGTCATGCCGTGCCGTCATGTATGTTCTGTTGAACATGTGTCATGTTGTGAAAAAAAAAAATCAGGTGCGTTGGTACCATAGGTTTCGATCTAAGTATCCTAGGTATCAATTCACTAACTTAGCAGGGGTATCTTTCTTATGTCTTAAATGGACCCTACTAAAACGAAATATTAAGTGCTCGGTTCTAACGCTCCTCTTTCCCCTTCTCCTTCCCTCTTCTCCTTAGGTCCTCCTAGTACCCATGACGTCATCCTTTTGTGACGGCGGGGGCGGCGGTCATTAATTGACGACGACAAATCAAGCCTGCTCATTGATTGTCTAAGTCCAGGCGATCTGTCATTACTTGACAAATCAAGCATATCAAGCATACTAGCTGACCTTGTTAACCCTTTTGGTCTTCGTATCCTCATCTGATTAACTTCGTCTCTTTCACACATCTCAATAAAGTCTTCTATTTCATCAGTACCATCATTACCAAAGTGGGGAAGCTCTTGTTTCAAATTAGTGGCACCTCGGAGCCTTGCGATAGTACGGCACCAAATCTTTGTCTGGGTTCCAACATGATGCATCAAGTCCGGATCATCCAACAGTGCTTCTTTCTTCGACTCCATCTCATTAAGATCAGTCATGAATCTTAAGTAAAGAGTATTGTATTTGAAGTGTATCTTCAACCTGTCTTCATCAACCTTACCCCAGCGCTTGTTCATGGCATCTACTTCATAATCGTTACAGCTGCCACCTTGCCATGATTCTAAAAGGTTGAAGTTGCGCTTCGCCTCAACATCCTCAACTTCTTCATCCTCACTGAAGATAATAGCAGCCCGATGTTCGATATCAACAAAGTCAATGTCCTCTACATTAAATGTTGAAGAAATCTGCCGGCCTCTTGCAACATCAGACACATATAATCCCTTGCCACCGTTGGTTGCTGTACACTCTGGTAGTAACTCAGTGCTATCGGTCTTGTCGACCTCAAAGATAATCAGCTCATGATTAGTTATCACAACGTCGACTAACATCCACTCATCAAGTAGTGGAAGTATCCTTCTTTCACAACGTCGCATGCGTCGAATAAGACGACTCTTGGGGTATGCAAAGTCATCAAATGATATTCCAAAATCGTCTGATTCATATCTCTTATGGAGCTTTGGTGGAATTGTTGGTCTTGATGATGGGCTAGGGAAGCCATTACTAGAAGACTCAGACATAACCATACTGTTCTCTCTCGTAAGGTGTTTGCTTGACTCGTTCTCTTCACTCTCATCAATGTTTCCATTCGACGAACCCTCGGGACTAGTGGACTCTGCCAACTCTTTTAATGTATCGTCACTCTCATTGTTATAAATGCCAAGCATGCACTCCAAGATTTCTGTGCTGAATAGTCCAAACCGTTTTGCAATGGTACTGTGTACACCAATAGCAGTCAACCATAACTCTCGTACCTTATTAGTGGGATCAACACCGTGGTGTTGTCCATGTGAGTCCTTGTCGGAATTCAAGTCTTCGTGACTTTCCCTACCAAACAACTTTAGAATGTAGCCTGCAACTATGAAGCGCAATGGATACAGAGCAATAAGGCATGTGAATGGCTCAATAATACCTAGTCCGCCACACTTTCGAGTGCCAAACTTGGGACAACAATAGATGGGTTTATCTACCACTGGACTGTCATCGCCATAATCTTTTCCTGAATAAGATGCTAGCATCCTATCCTTCCATGGAACTTCCTCAACTGAGCAAGTATACATGTCTGTTTCTCCGTAGGCCGAAGATTCTTCTTCATAGGAGGACGAAGGATTAGGACAACAACGCTTCACTTCAGATATCAACAACAGTAGTAAACACATTAACGACATCAGAAATCCAAATGTAGCTGCAACTATTTGGATCAAGGACTCTGCTCTATCTCTCTTTTTGAAATATACTGCAGTCACTGCGATCATCTCTATCATCATGGCACAATATAGTCCTACTTCGACCCAGAACGATGGTGTTAAAAGATCATAGTTTTTATTATACCAAATGTTTGTTTGGTCGATGAATAAACCTGCATAGATATTAAAGACCTCGACTCGGATGGCAATAAAGAAGAAACAGAGCATAGGCCCGAATAATAATGACATAGTGCGGTATCGTTTACCCCCCAAGAATGTTGCCAGGTCAAAGTTTCGTAGTCTACTTCGTTTTGTACTAGCCATGCTATCTAATAACATGGCTTCGGGTACATCATCGATGTCACTCTGATATCCATCATCACTCACGACAGATTCTATACTTGGTGCCTTGACATTTGCAAAACTGACTGTTTTGGGACTATCTTGATTTGTTGAAGTCTTAAGAGTTGGTTCTGAACCCTGATTCTTGGGGCTTGGCAATTCCTTCTTATTCACTGTCACGTCAATGGGAATGCCCATTAACCCTGCTCTCATAGCAGCAACACCTTCAGATGCAGACTTGCCCAAATGATGTCGTCTTCCTGCAGCTACGCCTTCAGAGGCAGCCTTTGCCATGAATGTCCGTCTGCTTGTCGGTTTATACTCTGGGATTTCAGGCAAGTCCTAAGGAGGAAAAGGTTGAGTTGAGGGCAGAATAAGTCAGCAAATGTATGAATCAAATCAACATACCTTGGCAGTTAGCTGTGTAAGCTCAGATAGAGTGGCTAGCTTGACAGACTCTTTCTTCTCCGTGGTATCAAAAGACAATCGTGTAGGTTCAGGAGCAAGTGTAGAACGCATAAAGGCTACTCCCTCAGACTGTGCCTTCATCCTTCGACGTCTTTGTTTTCGTTCGTCTTTCCCAGAAGATGTTTCCGATAGTCCCCTGCTTGGTGAACTACGGCTCGGGGAGTTCAGCACAGATTCCGACTGTCCTCGAGTTGGAGATCCTCGTTTAGGAGAACCAAACACTGGCAAATTCTGAGGCGAGTAGAGGTTAGATTAATGCGAGAAAATACAATTGCAAGAGACCACGAAAAACTGTCTTCCAACTTACCTGAGTTGATATTTGTGATAGTTCACATAAACGGGTCAAACTACACGATGAATCTGTCTTGGTTGAGGGCATATTAGTGTTGTCTGATGAATGCATCAAGTCCTTTGGTAGATAACTTGACCGCATCAAGGCTACTCCTTCGGAATGAGACTTCTTCCTACGGTGTCTTCTCTGTATCTTATCTGGCTTTCCCTGGACTGATCGTCTTCTTGGTCTTTCTCCCTGTTTGACATCGAAGTGGTCTAGATTCTTGCTCAATCTCTGTGGAGAAAGTTCCGACTCCTCACAAAGCCTAGTCAAGCTACCGGATGACGCTACCTTGGTAGAAAGCATAGTAGATCCATTTTCTTTTCCTAATGATTTCTCAGGGTGAATTTTAGTATCATGTTGTCCCCAAGACGAATCACTAGGATTGGAGGCCGTTTCTGCCGGCGCCATTGATATGAACGACTTGAAATCATTAAAGTTGGAAGCTGATTTAACATTGGGTGGTTCTTCTAATGAATTGGATCGAGGTTTTGATTTGTCCATACTAACTTCATTTGACAAGGGAACTGGTTTGCTCTGTTGTTGCGACTGAGACTCGGTCCCATGCTCAAAAGAACCAGAAGGCTGATTCATCGCCCTCATTAATGCCACACTATCCGATATTGATTTTCTATTTCGTCGTTTTGTTGGAGCCGACGGGTTGTTCTGTGATTCATCTGCAACATCTTGTGCTTCGTCAACAGCACCAAGTTGTTCAGCGGCTGCTGCTGAAAGTCTAGAATTGGCCGAAGTAGGAGATGTTGAGCCTGAATCTCCATGTACACTGCTAACTATGTTTGGCATCATGAACTGAACACCGTCACTGAGAGACTTTTTCCGAGAATGTTTAAGCCATCTACCCTTTCCTCCCTCACTTTGTACTAAACTATCAATTGGCCTACTATCTACTTTGGAATTCCTAAATATACTCATCCTGGGTGATTTTGTCACGTCTAAAGAATCATGAGACCCTTGCATTGATATGGGTAGAGACTTGGCAAATCTCGAAACATTACTACTACTGTTGGCAGATTTGGTGGCAGCCTCTGCATTTTTTGCTTCAATCTTGGCCTTGATTTCTCGTTTCCGTCGTGCTAGTTCCTCTTCAGCTTTCCTCTCTTCTTCAAGTGACTCTTTATTTCGAATCTCTTCACTCAATTTCAGTTTGGCCAATGTCTCGTGAAGTCTTTGTTTGTTCACCAACTGTCCCATGCTTGTACATAATGTATACCAAGGGATAATCACCGACATGAGGAATAGAAAGATAATGTATGATACAACCAGACCCAGCAAAAGAATGTTGGGATTTACTACATTCCAATTCTCTAGGAAATCTTTGTAATAAGTAAATACCATAGCCAAGCCAAGAGCATATCCGAACTGCATATATTGAGTAGCCTCGATGATAAGATGTGGATTGTTCCACCAAAATAATTTAACCTGATCAACTGACTTTGATTTGTTGTTGGAAGAATTGCGTGAATTTAATACAGTAAAGCCTCGCCATGTTTTCGTATGCTCTTCTTCTTCTGTGTCATTTATATCAGTTAACTTCATGTACAGTATCTTGGAAAAGATTGATTTCATCTTGAAGTATAATACAAATGCAAATACAACAAAGAATATCATCAATGCAAAGAATATACCCAAAAGGAATTCCTCAACAAGAACTGCCTCCTTCAATGCGTTCATTATCATTCCTGATATAAAGTATAGAAAGTTTGCAGTTGCCATTAGTAATATCCATGCCCCCGAGGATATATGAACAAAGTCCAATAATACACTTGTTAATGACCGTTTCAGATAATGCGATACCTTAAATTTGGGCGGTAAATTGTTTGAGTCTATAAAATGTGCACGTAATTCATGAAATCGTATTGGTACCAATAATTGTTCCTTCCGTCTTGAATAATGTGGATGTCGTATTCTAAATGATAAGTCTGATAATGCCTCTCTGAATAATTCCCATGTAGATGATTCGCCAGTACCAGTAGTAGTGGCATTGCTATTGTTATTAGTACTACCTGCAGTTGATGATTTCTCTCTATTCAATTTGCTTTCTAATCTATCAAACTC
>Ga0214477_100188_pt1 | contig 43382 bp, 27 predicted proteins | sample M1_20Mar14CPVII9_FD_165058 | JGI IMG/M metagenome (GOLD analysis project Ga0214477, IMG submission 165058) | Marine eukaryotic communities from Monterey Bay, California, United States - M1_20Mar14CPVII9sort6BwellC16 | ecosystem: Environmental > Aquatic > Marine > Unclassified | place: USA... | reverse complement strand
TTAGCGATTAGCTGCAGCCCGATTTATCATTGGTAGAAATTGTAGTAGAAATTGCAAATCGAATACCATATCGTAGAAATTGTGTAGAAATTGGCAATATCTACTGCAATATCTACCTTTTTTCATTACCGTGCACGGTAATCGAATCATCGTGTGGTGGGCTCATATCATCTGGGTGTGCCTGGTTCATCTAAGGTTTACTGGTAATATCATAATATCATGTGTGATGTCAATCATTATTACACATCATCTTTTTTCTACATTCATACCATACTTACATCTTACCATCAAATGATTGTTTCACAGGGGAGGAACAATTGCATACAATACGAGCAAAAAGAGTGGCAAACTGCTTGTTTCCGGTGACGATCAACTACACAATAGGTTATTGGATGCCTCTTCTACTGCTAGTGCGAGCAGTATCGGTGACAATGATATGGAAGAAAGAGGTATAAATATACCCCGAGACATAAGTGAAGAAGCTAAACATTACATTCGATCAAAAGTTATATCAACATCGGAGTCCGCATTATCATATTGTAGAGAAATGGAAACTGACTTTGTAAGTGTTTGATGTATGTATGTGTATATATTGTTTTACTTACTGTTCTAATGTACTCTATATTCATCAGGCGATTGCAGAAGGTGGTGCTACCGGTCCTATACTTTTCGACCTGAAGGAATGACCAAGGGATTTGCAGTGCTAACTATTGCAGGGCGTAAGCAAGATGGAGTTGTAGATATACTTGCTCAACGACTTTGTCTCTCTACACATGCTGATAGGCAATTAAACATGCGATTGTTCGCCGATGCATCAGCCGAACTCTTCCTTGAGGCTATGTCCATTACAGATAAATCATCCGAAACAAAGAAACCAATACAACAACAGCAACAGCAACAAATTCATACAGATACTGGTGAAACGAATCAATTCCTTGATCGATCATCACATATTCGAGATGATAAAGCAATCATGAAGGATTTGTATAACCGTCTGGATAGCTTACATGTCATATTGAGAGGAACAAATGAAGTACTGTTTGCTACAACCACTGACTTGGCTCTTCCGACATTAAAAAATATCATTGAGGATGAATCGCTGATATCACTATTCAATACAGGCGGTGGTGATGCAACAACTCAAGAGGATATCCTCAAAAAGAGAACTTTTATCGGGAGAATTGGAGAACAGGCAGTGTTTGCAACTTTTCTTCCAAATGATGCAACTTATGATGGAAGCTATCAAAGTTGTTACTTTGGAAATACTCGATCTCGTGCTCCTTTGCTCAATTCATTACACAATGAGCTGGCTTTGACTGCCACTGCATATGTAAATTGGCAGAATACTCATCAGTTTTGTTGCACATGTGGAGCTCCTCTAGAGTATATACACGGACGTACTTGTGCAAAGTGCATGGGTAGTAAGACTCATTTCCACTGGCCGAGGCAAGACCCAAGCATTATTTGCCTTGTTACCAATCCTACGAAGACACACGCACTATTGGCTAGAAGTCCTAGACACAAACCATACTTGTACACTTGTCTTGCCGGATTTGTGGAAGGAGGAGAGACGTTCGAAAGCGCAGTGATGCGAGAAGTATATGAGGAGGTTGGAGTGAATGTTGATAAAGATTCTATCAGTTACATTGCAAGTCAACCTCGGCCGTTTCCCAGGAGCACGATGATTGGTATGCATGCAAGGTCTTCGCTCGACGTTGATATGGCTCCTATTTCCATCGATCCAAATGAAATAGTAGATGCGCAATGGTTCGATAAGGAGATGGTCTATCAAGCGGCTAAACATTCAGATGAAATTGGTGCAGTATTGGATCCCAAAGTAGTAGAAGCCAATCAAGCAAAAGAATGGGAAGGCAAGTTACTCGTACCATCGAAAGGAGTATTAGCAAGAAAACTTGTTGATCATTGGTTAGAAGATGATTAACTTAGCTCCAATCCATGCCGACCAACCCTTAATGCCAAGAGGGTCTTCATGATCGGGAGATCAACCTTGCCTTTTCAAGAAAAAGGGATATATCTTTTAGTATGATTTTATGGTACCTCTTCTATTTCTATTGTTTTACATAGATATCCATCCAAATCATACGTATGAAACTTCTTCTAAATCCTATCTCAAATCGAAATCGACCTTTTTTTTTTTTTTTCTCTCTCTCCTTATCATGTTTTGAGTCGGAAATCAATAATATTCATGTTTGCAATCAATACATAGCCTCATTCAGCTCTATCCGTGATTCAGTGTTAACAAAGAGGAGTAGCCTCCATTATTGCTCAAATTACTTCTCTCTCCAATTTTGTACATAGGAACTCGTAGATGGTGTGACATGAGTCATGTTAATGGTCCTGGGGGAGATGTCGTCGACTGTTGATGAGGTTGAACTTCATATCTATGCCTCCATAATTCTGACATCTGAACAAAGATATACTATAGGATTGCAATATCAATTGCAAAAGAAATCATGTGAGTGTTTTACTTGTCTTGTGGATTGATTAACATTAACATTTATATCTTCTCCAACTCCAACTTGTTGGCGGCGTCGGCGTCGGGCTACTCGACTCTTTCGACGATCTTTGACATCATCTACACCTTCTCATAATATTATTCTAACAATTATTCCTAAATCAATCAATATATATTCAGTACTAAACAAAACAATCATCAGATATGGTAGAACAATCCGAGGAGGAAGTTCAACTCGGGTTAATCATTGCAATTCCATTGTTTCTTTGCGTCAATGCAGGGCTGGCATACATTGGTGGTCGATGGATGAATAAACTGTCTCATGAGTCTTCTGAAGATGTGTTAACTGCTCACTACCTGGAAAGTCTGTGTTAGTACTATGTTATCATCTGGATTCAGAGTGTGTTTTTACCATGAAGTTAGGATACTTCATTGTTAACTTCATTTTATTTCTATTGCCTTTGCAAACTACATGTACTAACATAGTTACAATCATCTCTATCCATATTGTTTGTTTCAGGGGGGGCGAAGCTTTGGGCCCTGGCTTACCCTAGGAACGATGGTAAGCATATAGTGGCCATAGCGTCAGCAGCACATATCTTGTGCACATCATATGTTCTCATTTTCACGCCTTCTCCTCAACATGTTATTTTTCAATATCTATTTCTACCAACGACAACACTTAGTTTGCCAGTTTGTTCTCCGGCTTTACTGTCGTAGGAGTTCCAAATGAGTCGTTTCTTTTGGGTTGGTATGCTCTACGATGGGTTCAACTTAGTAAGTTTATGTTATGTTTGTGATTAGGCTGATTACTTCCTGCCCCTGCGATCTAATGCACCTGTTCTTTGCAATACCAAAGTGCCTCTCTTTACATTCCTATTTGCGGGAGTTGCACCTCGACTAATGAAGGCTAGTTTAGTGAGGGTGAGTTAGTTTATGTATGACTTATTACTATTACACAAGATGAATTGACTTATATCTTCTTTTACTTTCCACAACATAATAGAATCACCAAACTCCAGCCGACTTCGTTACGGATATGTTTCAGTGTCAGCTTCTCCGGTACACAGTCATTGCAAGTCAATTGATCAGTCAGTTCGTATGGTGAGTGTATACCAGCTTTTAGATTAGTAGTCCATGAGAGTAGTTAAAACTGACCCCAACTATATTCTTACATCTCAATGTGTCAAGGATGACATCCAATGTCCTCGCTATTAAAAATGCATTTAATGGGGCGTTTATAATCGATGAAGACAGTCCGTGGTTGTGAGTATATTATTCTCTAATGTCTTTTGATGATCTCATAGTATGAACACAAACTCAATGTTATTTGTACATATTGCCCCCCAAGAACTGTCGGTATCGTATGCTTCATTCTTATATCGGAGTGGTTTGGTGGTCTATCTGCTGGTAAGTTGTCCATCAATCGGCCCAGCTTTATACTTCATCTTTATCTATCTCATCCTTGGTGAATCACATCTTAATCATTTTACATAGTCGCCTTGACGGATACTGTTCAAGGAGGTAAGCAATAGTTTTGCTTGTGTTGACTCGACTCATCATGTCAGAAGTATGAGCCTCTTCTAATACAATCTGATCATATCGTCAGGCATCATGATATTCGGTACAATCGCGGTCGCTTGTGTCATCAAGGCTCAATATGGAGGTTGGACTGCTTTATCACCTGATACCTTCCTACGTCCAGGAAAGTCCGCGTTTGTGTTGTTTTGTCGTGATATAGTGTGAATAAATATGAAGTCTCGGCAATTTAGATACTTCATATGAACTTATTCTGCCAATATTTGATTGTCTTTACAAACTGCATGTACTGACATTTGTTGCAATAACTTCTCTTTCATCTTCATAAATCGACGACGCAGATTTCTTTAAACTCCAAGTCGTGAACAGCAGGTGAGAGTTAATTAACTGGACGATAGAATATGAAACAAGATATTCTTGCACTCACTCCTCCTCTTTCTTCTTTCCTCTAGTGGATATGGTGGCAGCTTGGCTTTCTAGAAGCCGGTGTAACCTTCTACCCCGTTACCATTCAGCGTATCTATGCTGCAAGTAGTTTGCAGTCTATCCGAATGGGGGCTTGGGCGGTATTTCTTGGACCATGGCTTACTGTAATTGCTGCAGGTGAGATGATTTTGTGGCAGGATATCGCAAAGAGAGCAGGATTTCATACTAACATACTTTTTTTCTCTTGATATAGTGTTCATTGGAACTATGGGCGTCACCATCATCGGTCAAAGCTGTGAAGCTATTACTGATACTGTCGAGAATGAAGCCTGTAACGACCCTGCTTCTCCATTCTCTTCCGTGCTCAATATCCTGATGCTTGGCGGCGGCTTTGGAGAGGTTGCAGCCGTTATCCTTTACACCTCAGCCTTGGCAGCAATCATGTCCACTACCGACAGTGTGTTAATTTCTATCTCACAAATCATTACAAGTGATATCCTTTATCCGATGCGTCCTAACGCCACCCCGTCTCAGGTTGCTTGGTTTGGTCGGTTCGTATCCGCGGCTGTCGCGGCATTGTCTTTAATAGTTGCTTTGTCATGGAAGGGAAGTATTACACTTCTATTTCAGATCGGTATGCCAATTGCGATGCAGATTGTTCCTTGTTTCTTTATCGGATTATTCTACAAAAACCCTGTCCATCCTTGGTCTGTTGCATTACCTGCAATGATGTGTAAGAAATATGTTTGTGTCACCGTTTGTATTAAGTTTGGTTACTGTGATACATACATCTTGAAAAGTATTACTCACATGATATGCACAAAACTTCCAAATATATCTACTGAACTACAATAGCCATCATCGCGGCAGTATTCGTTCAGATCTTCTACTCCAGTACTGCACTTCTTCCTGCCACTCTTGTCACTCTGTTGAACTTTGCTCTGGTCATCGTCTTTGAAGGATGCCGTTTAATCAGGAGTGGTGAATTGAAAATGCCCTGGAGCAAATCATCTGCAAGTGCTTCAGGAACTGACAATGAAGAAGAGGAGGAAGATATTCTTCTCGATTCGGTACTTGACACAGAAGATGAACGCGAAGACGCCTTCCCAAACCGTCCCAAGTGGGATATTCCACTAACCAAGCGCTTTGGGCACCAGGCTTTATCTCCCAAGCTCTTGAATGCCATGATGTCAGGTGTTGTCGAACCAGTTAAAAACTACCAGTACTGTCTTTTGATGGCATTTGCAATTACCATGACTACGCCTCTGGCACCCGAGTTCCAACCTCCCCTCGAAGAAGATGGGACTTTTGAGTATGCTGTGAATACCGTGAATGGTTTACCCTGGTGGGTCTTCAAAGCAATCATCCTATTGTTCGTAAGTTCACTTGTTACTATTCCAATGATTCTCAGTATTCAGGACGATTATCCTTTTGATGAGAAGTCGCTTATTCGTTCAGGTGTCAACCCCGACATTGTTGATCTTGAGCCAGACGAGAAAGGAGGCCGTAAACATTATGATGATGTAAATGAAGCCGTACGTTCTCGTAGGGTCATGATCCGTGCGGAGACCATTCGTGTTAGGAAGGCGAATGCTGAAGCCAAACGTCAGGCTGAATCTCTCGTTAAGAAAGAAGGTGATACCTTGGATGCTCGTGACCATCTTCGCTCTCTTGTAAAAGACCCAACCAAGCGTAATGTAAAGAGTGGAGAAGTTGATAATGAAGACCTCCCAGCTGATGAGATTGAGATGGCTGCATAAGTTTGAAGATGAGGCCGTATATAGTATTGAGGATATTGATAATGAAATGATGAATGATACCAATCCTCTCTCTTAGGAAGTAACACCACTGTGTTTAGTTGTATTAAAATAAACCCTGTTTGCAAGTTATACAATTTTGTACACAGTAGCTTGGTATTAATGGGGGAAGAAGCGTTAGTGCCGATAAGATGATTGTAGATATGTGGTATACATTAGAACTTACCAATACTATGTATACTCCAATAGCTGCAAATCATATGATCGAAATGGACATTACCAAACAGCAGACCAACAGTTCTGAGGACTGTTCATCTCTATGGCACAAATCTATGAATATTATAATCCACAAGGCATTTTTGATAAACTCGAATGATACACGTGTTGATTCTTTTATGTTTCTCTTCCTTTTTAATACTTCTTATCCATGCTTTGATTCTACTACATCATAAGATAAGTTGAGATATACATGCTTTGTCTTATCAAAGCACTTTGATGAAGTGCTCTGTTGATACTACTTCTTGATGATAGAATATATATTATAATGCCAATATTGTTCATCAACAGTTGCTACATTGGCGATGGAATGGAAGTTATTAATCCGCCGACTATGTCATTTCATGAATTGACTGCGATGAGGGATATCTGATTGGTTCCTCTCTTGTTTTATAATTTAGATGTCTATATCCAAATCACATACTCATATATATCCAGCATGATACAATTGTAGATGTATTACACCATATCCAGATCTCTGAGAATATTATAAGCCTAAATATAATTCCTCTTCTTACCTTCTTACAATTCACACCTAAGAGTCGCCTATGAAACTTCTACTTCAATATAATGAAACTTCTAATTAGGGACACGAATCTTCTTCTTTTTTCTTCTGATTGAATCGACCTTTTTCGGAAATCACAATCTCTCACGACACGCAACACAGATAGATAATTAACATGCTAAGAGATAGTTTGACAAGCACCACAATGAATACAAGCTATGCTGAGAACTTGCTTCAACGGGCAGGCTTCGACTTCCTCCCAAGATCGGGCGAGCCCCTCAATTTCAGTAGAATTGCCAATGCCGATATTGAATCAATAATTCATAATGTTGATTTAGAATTATTATCATCTTTTGTGGACAACATTGTTAGCTGTGATTTTACAGAGGACGATCTAAAGACACACAGTGATGGAACCTATGTCAAGCTCTTTCATCTTTGCCAACTTGTGATTGAGTATCTCGTAGACGTTCAAGATACATTATCTGGTACGCTTTATTTGTATTTCAATGATTTGATTCAGTTGTACAATTGTCTAACAAGTTACCCCTATTCTCTCGGTAAAGCCAATATCAATGGAATGGCAAAGAAGTACGCTACCAAGAAGAGAGAGATTCAACAACTATCCAACAATCTGGCTAAATGCGATGAGGTGATTGCTAGCTTGAAGGATGACATTTTCCAAGAAAAGAAGAAGAAGGACCGTAGTACCAACAAAGGTTCATCCCTGCCAACATTACTTGAAGTTCCATCAGTATCCCGTGTTGATTCATCATTCTACCCAACACAAGAGCAACGTCCAAACACAGCTTCTGCCGCCTTGGAAGATATGTCATCTACCGATTCATCTACTTCCAACCCTTCCTTGACTTTGCATATCATTAAAGCCAGCCATGCCATATATCTTCAAATGAAAGTAGATCCAAGTATTACTATTCAAAACCTCACCAATAAAATAGCAAGTCGGCTACTGCTTTCAGGGAGCTACAGCGATGATTTCGAATCTTGTTATTATCAAGTGGTTAATAATTCTGCACTTGTATTGATGCCGCGTCGTAGTATATCTTCCCTTGATGAAAAGGAGGAAAAGACGGTACAAGACGATGTACCACCATCTGAGACTTCTACTGTTAAGAAAGGTATACCAACACCGCATCAGACTTCTAATGTGAACGTTGAATCAAAGCTTGAAGAGATTCTGAGTGCCATTCATGCCCTTCAAGAAGTATCAGATATTACAGCTCAAAAGGAGAAAAGTACCACTGACACCCAGACCTTACACATTGATAGTACTATTGCTGCCGCCACTGCCGATGACGAAGAAGATGATAGCGATGAAACAAGGTATAGCAGTGACGATGATAATATCCAGGATGATTCTCAACCAAAGGATGAAAGTAGTGAAGACACCAAGAATGCACCCGATTATACCGATAAAAATGTAGCCAACAAAGTAGAGAAAGGGATCAAGGTACCACTGTTAAAAGTCGACACAACGGGAGAAGTCTACGACAATGAAGACACTGCTTTCAATCCACCAACTTCAATCGAAGTCACTTCCTCTCAAGACTCTTCTCCCAAAGTAGATTACTTGCCTCAAAAGAAGTAATCCTTGGCGTCAGCCAAAGAAGAGAATGATGACAGTGCCTCAACTTTTTTGCATTATTCCGTCTCTGGCTCAAATTTAGACAACGTTGACGATGAGAGTAATACCAACTCTTCCGATCAAATCAACTCATCTCATGATGAATACGAATCAAGTGAAGAGGTCGAAGAACGTCGTACCCCTACACCATCGACCGGGTATCTCGATCGCAGTATCCCCCTTGAAAAATCAACAACAGAGTCTGAACAAACCTGGGGACCAGAGGCACAGCAGTTTCGCTTTTCCGACTTTGATTCGTCGGAAATGAAAGATGATGACTCGGTTGATGAAGATGTCAATGAGACAATTGATTATTCCAATGAATTAGATGGAGAAGGTATCCCTCCTGATACAAACTTGAAGATTACATCTGGTCAGCCCGCGGCGGTTGATACGAGTATGCAGAGTATTGAAATCTCCTTCTCGGAGTTTGTACCAAATGATGAAGTGAGCACTGAAGAGAAGGTAAACGACGATGATGACTTGAATGGGAAGAAGAAGTTGTTTGGATGCTTTGATCTTTTCCGTAAGAAGCAGACTAAGAAGATGATACCCAAGTGGAACAGATCAAAAAGGATTGTAAAAGAAGATTAGAGATATGAACAAGAAGAGTATAAATGGCGAAGAAACAAATTATCAGCAAAGGAAACATACCTTGTTTATGAAATATGATTTGTAACAATAAATCACTGTCTTGTATTGACTTCCTCTCCTCACATATTTCAATAGTGCAATTCTTCTCCTACTTGAAATGATGACAATTTAATGCAGTATGACCAACTTCTCTACACCAGTGACAAAATTGATGATCACAAGGACATCTAGTGCCATTCTTACATCCATCTATATCATAATTGTGGAATCGACATATCGCAATTTTGTCATCTTTTGGTGATAGAACCAATGGTGCCTTGAGAGGATGATTATATGTCGGTGCACGTCTTTGATGATGATGAGTTGCAACAGTACTTGCAGTAGTATTTGTAGAGAATGATGATAGAAGAGATTTAAACCATTTTTGACCTTGATTGATGATACCATTATCCAATACTGTAGGCTGTTGATCAGTGGATGAGTCTGCCTCAATCTTCTTCTCATCTTCTTTAATTGATGATTGTGTAGATTTTGTCAATTCTTCTGCAAGTGATTCACTTTTAACAATGATAGCTCGTGCTGAATCATCATCATTCTGACAGAATGCCGATTGTACCCACTCTATCATTTGCACAACTCCTTTCAATTCTCTATTTCCTCCAATATCAATAAGAATTACATCTGGTGATTTACTTTGGTCCTTGGAGCTAGTTGTAATTGTGGTAGCATGTGTATACGCTCGTTTTGGATCCGAAAGAGCATCAATCTTATAAAATTGTATCATATCTGTATATGACGGCATTTGCAAGTCTGTAGCTTGATGACTATGATGTTGCAGTGCATTAAATTCAGATTGAACACGTGTTGAAGCTTGTTTTACCATATCAGATCCAATATCAAATGCACATATCGATCCCGTTTGTATGTTAGTCTTCTTCTTCTCTTGATACTGTAAATTATTGTTCTTATATAGTAGCATCAATCGACGTAATACAAGTGCAGTACATTCCCCAGTACTACATCCAATTTCCAATACTTTATCTGATCCACGAAGATGAGATGTTGCCAGTTGTCGATAGTTGGTTGTATCTGGTGTAATTATTATCAATGTCTCCTCTTTATCATTGCTACTTTCATGTATTGGGAATAATCTAGATGGACGAACACCTACTTTCATATTGCCATTGTGTGATTGTTGTATTGATACTCGAATATCTTCTAATCTTCTCTTCTTTATACCATTACCATCTTTTGCAGATGTTGTTGTACTGCCTGAAGAAACTGATGATGTAATGTCTACTATTCGACCAGATATACCAAACTCTTTTGTTGACTTAGGACGTATATATACATTGTCATTTAGATTGAAATTGAACTTTGAATTTGAAACCTTTGTTGTTTTAGATTGTTTGATACTACTACTCGCTTCTTTTGATGGCGGCGGTGGATGCAAACGCCACAAATAGTTTCTTCTCTTTATTGTCATGGCTAACGATGAGATACGACGCATCTATTTGCTAATCTCTCAATTAAATCTTCTTCTTGACAATGAATGGATAGATGCCGTTATTGCAATCTTTTACATAAAAGGTGAATAATTAGGAATGGGGGAGTTGTATAAGCGATAGAACGGTTAAGGCTGCTTGTGAGCTTGTGGAGTCTCATTCCAACATTACGATTACTATTGAATGCTAATCTCGGGGGTAGGTGTCAACATTACGATTAGGTTGGTGGTTGAACTAAAGTCCACTACTCACAACAATACAACAATACACTTCAAACAAAACATCACAATTCAATCTGCTACTAACAATATTAACATTGTCTGTAATCTCCATCATGTCCTCTTCTTCCTCTCAATCCCTCAACTTTAAAAGGAGTAAGAGCTCAAGCATCCCCATACCAGTTCCAGTACGTACCCACTCTTCTCCTGAGCTCGATGATCGGAGAGAAATCGAGAAGCTTGAGAATGAGACACGATTATATGAATGGCGTGCAACGTGTATGTATCATCGACTAGTTAATGGTATGATACGTCGTGGACCACCAGGACTACGATCTGCCAAGAATATGACCACAAGAAGACGTCCGATAACGATAAGAGATGATGACGGCACCGATGCAACCTTAGGATCGTCAACAAGTAGTGATGATTGGTTCCTCGATGACTCCTATGAGACAAAGCAATATCAAGGATATCATCACCAAGGATATCATCACTACCATCAACATCAACCACCGTCTATCACACAAGCTCGAGAAATAACTTCTATAATAGGACACCAAGCGACGAGATCTTGCCCTTCACTATCAAACATCAATGACATAGTGGAAGGCCATCATCATGATGATCATGATGATGAGGAAGATGACGGTATCATGTTTGACATGGAACTGTGATGATCTACTGCCTTGTCGATACAGGAAAGACCATTCTTAATACGGCTAATCTATTGGTTCGTCAGCTATCAAATGTTGAATCAAGTTTGTACATATTAGAGAGAAGTAGACGCTATCTACTTGGACATAGAATAGAGCTAAAGAAAATTAACGCTAGAAACAATTGCTATCACTACCTCATGTTACTATATGTAACATTCTCTTCTAAAGGATACCCTTGTGATCCTATCTTTATCAGGAGATTGTGCACATCTACTCACAGTGCCCCAGATGTCAAAAGGAAGATATCCATGATGAGACAAAGGAAAACCATACCCACGAACATTTGAAACGATCCCATATTCTTCTTTCCAATGGCTGTTCCAGTCCACGGACATCTGAGTAGTAAGAAGAGAAGATAGTGAGAAGATACAAATCTAACAATCAACATAAACACACACATAAACAACAATCCTGAACATCAACACAACTCACGTGTGATCAAACTCTTCTATGATAACCTTGCAATCGGGGCAGTACATTGAATTCCTTGGCCGATAAGATTGTGCTTGATCACTCCATTTCCACGGACCATTCTCATTACCCCAACGGAATCCAACTCTTCTTGTTGTATTCTCATCATCATCGTCTTTCACTGGCGGCGGGTTCTTATGTCTCATTAAGATACCAGGGTCTCGAAACCCAGTATTGAACAATGCCCGTATCAACAGCAGAGTTAGTATTGCCCAACCGATTTGAACATACCATGGCTTGCCCGGGATGGATGTGTATAAAGTTAATGCCGATACTCCAAATATAAGAGGATATGTAATGAATAATAACATCGGCCAGAACGGGCCTAGCATAAATTGTATTTCACGTTTCCTCACAAGCCTCTTTGTTGTTGTCTTAGTCTTCTCTGTTGTTGTATCGTTGTTTGATTTGTTGTTACGTTGATGCAATGCCTCTTCATCTACAAACCCATCAATCTGTTCTTGGCCACCACCTTCCTCATCTTCTTCATTATCATCAACTTCTACCATGACATATCTTTCCTTTAATATAATCATGTTGCCTATACGTCCAGCATTCAACTTACTACAAACTAATGCACTTAGGAATATACATCCACATCCTGGATCTATCTCCTCTTGGAAAATTTGACCACCGGAAGATGATTCACTACAGCAACAAGTACAGCATCCCTGTTGTTGATTCTTGTAATGTTCATCAGCCCATGTGGGCTCCACCAATCCTGCTGCATATTCTGATTCCTTCCAATGGCGTAATTTATATTGTTCTCGTTCTGATTTGTATTGTTCTTCAATTGTACTAGTTGTATTATTTGTATTACCATTTGTAGTAGATGATATGTCATCATTTGCAATTTCAAGTGGTGATATTTCCTTTGTTTTGTATCTACCAGTTGTTGTTGTGGTAGTATTTCTGCTTTCTAGATTATTATTTGACATAATGTTACTATTTCCTTTACGTCTTGTGGCCATCTAGAGATATGGTGCGGGATTCTTTAGTTGTATCTAATAAGGTGTACCTTTCTTATTCTTTCACGGAAAGAATGAAGATAGTTGTTGTGGTACTTTATCAACAGACTAGCGCCATTTGCTTCTCTGCAGTACTACCACAAGCGACTCCAACTCAAAGAAGTAGTAGGTGTACTTTGTTAGGCAAGATAAGAAAGAATGAAGAGTGGTACTTTATATTATATATTACCACACTGCTCTCTTCTTCCGAACTTGCAGACTGACCCTTAGATGATATTCTATAATAAATAGCGCTATCTGTTTATCTTGCAATACTATAACAAACAGCCACCCTTTACACCAAGTCAAACAACTCTCATCATTGTAGCTAGTATGGTAGCTTGTGAGCTTTTTTGTTTGGTATCAAGTGAGTACGAAGTCGAAATTTTTATGAGAGTTGAGATTGAGTCGGAAAAAGTTTGACAACTCGATTGTATCAACTTCTCTATCTAATCTCATCTCATATCATCTCATCAACATTCCTAAAATAACTATATACTAACGATGTGTCGGCGTAATCCAATGTTAAAAGAGCACTTGCTCGATGAGTCCGAAATCGAGCTGTCTGAGAATAATAAATCAGCATATCAATATCATGACATCGAGCAGCCGATGTCGACGACGACGATACAACAACTAGAAGATGAAATGACAAAGTTACCACTAGAATTGCAATACAGAACAGCAGAAGAAAGTCAAGAGGATACGAGACTTCGTAGATTAGTTCAGGGTAGGGTTGATAGTTTGGTAGTGGTTGGACATATGTTATTGGTAGCAATCTATGTAGTCATTTGTGCAGCTGCCATGTGGATATATCCAACCACAGCATTGGAACTACTATTTACACTATCGTTTCTACAGGGACCGTTTGTTATATATCAGAGACTTCAGATTATTGGATCTAGACGTAAGTAGTATCTTTTTACTCATATCATATGCATATCTTTTTACTCATATCATATATCTTTTTGTTATCATGTTGCATCTTATTATATCAACGCTTACTCATTACGTGCTCCTATTATTATCCATTATAGCAAAACTAGAATCAGTTGCAATGTTGTGGAGTGAGGTTAAGTCCTTGAGTCAAGAGAATGATGTTTTAATGACTGAACGTGATACTTTGCAAGGAGAAATGCAGCAACTCACAACAAATCTAAGCAAATACAAACCATTGATGAAAGGCTATGATGCTTCCGATGTTACACAACTTCATAATGAGAGTGAAAGAATAAGCAACGAAAACAAGTACTTGGCTGAGGCAATAAGACTTGACGAGCTCATCAAATCTATACTAGAGACAGATGATGATAGCCAACATGTCATAGGAGACGCCGAATTCAACATACTTAGCAAACGAATACAATCAATCGATAGTGTGCCATTTACATTGCAAGAACTGACTACTCAATTCAAACGACAACCAATGGAAGAAAGGACTTTGGGATCTTTAGCTTTTGACATTGTGCTCATGTTATACGTGGAGAAGAGGAGACAGCAACATGCAACAGAATCTAGATAAGAGCTTCGGCATATCTATCAAGTCATTGGATGAGGTTTGATTGGTTGTAGTTTGCAGCACAAGCACAGTTGTTAGTGTGAGAAGCCCGAGTATCGGTTGTTGATCGCAAGTGATGTATAGTAAACCTTGCCTCTTAGTTTTCTATGGACAGGTCTATCATTAGATAGGCTAGGCATCTAATATGTGTAGATAGACCGGATGTACTTTTAGATTCATATACTTTACATTTAACAAATAGAATCTGTGTTTCTAGCAACATACAATTGGACATGCACTTTCTCTTCACAATTAAAAGTCAGCATCAATACTGAATACTTGTTCCTCTGAATTAACACCGACTCCAGACTTGGCATACTCTCCAACTCTCTTCTCAAAGAAGTTTGTCTTCCCTTGGAGAGAAATCATCTCCATCCACTCAAAGGGATTCTTACCATTGTAATATTTGTCACATCCGAGGGCACCTAGCAACCTGTCAGCACAGAAATCAATGTATTCACACATGAGTCCAGAGTTCATCCCAATCAACTCCACAGGAAGTGAATCAACAACAAACTCTTTCTCAATCTCCACGGCATTGGTAATGATCTCCACAATTCGACACTCTGGTAACTTGTTCACAAGTTTCTTGTACAGTAGACAGGCAAAATCACAATGTAAACCCTCATCACGTGAGATTAGTTCATTCGAGAAGCAAAGACCAGGCATTAACCCTCTCTTCTTTAACCAAAAGATGGCACAGAATGAACCACTGAAGAAAATACCCTCAACAGCGGCAAAGGCAATCATACGTTCTGCAAATGATGCATTATTAGCATCACACCACTTTAATGCCCACTTAGCCTTCTTCTGCACAGATGGCACAGTCTCAATAGCATGAAGGAGGTGCATCTTTTCAGTTTGATCTTTCACGTATGTGTCAATTAATAACGAATAAGTTTCTGAGTGGATATTCTCAACAGCAATTTGAAATCCATAGAAACATCTTGCCTCTGCACTTTGCACCTCAGTGGCAAAGTTTCCAGCTAAATTCTCATTGACAATACCATCAGAGGCTGCAAAGAAGGCCAAAACGTGTGAAATGAAGTGACGTTCGTTATTAGATAAATTATCCCAATGTTTAAGATCTTCTGCCAAGTCAATCTCCTCGGCTGTCCAGAAGGATGCCTCGGCCTTTTTATACATTTGCCAAATCTGAATTTTGATAAATGTCGGGTATTATGATGTAGAATGAGATATGTTATAGATGGTGAGATGATGGTGCATGACACATGTTAAGAAAATAAAATAAAACATTTATGTACCTCATTATCTTCGATGGGAAATAGTACAAAGCGGTTTGGGTTCTCCTTCAATAGCGGCTCCTCAAGGAATCGTCCAGCATTCTCGGCCCTCTTATGTTCAGAGATTGATGTCTGTTTAGGAAGGTCTGGTAGTGACAGTGACGGTGTACCTTTGATTAATGATTTGACTGGACTTCCATCATCGTCGGAGTATGGAGATACAGGTGCATATGACGAAGAAGTGTAAAGTTTATCCTTGGTAGGTGATTTAGGAGCTTCTTGGCGATTGCTGTTGTCAAGGACGACACTAGCAAACTCGTTGGTGATAATTTCAATGGTCATGATGGTGCACCTTGTTAATTTTTTATGTGTGATTTTATTTGGCTGTTTTGAGGTATAAACTGTACGACGTAGATGGACAATATATTACAGAGGTGTAACGAATGAAGTTATTGCAATTAAATGGATGCTAATGTGATATGAAGTGTTGTACCTAAGTATTCGATATAAACTAGAGTGTGGGTCTGTTGAAAATTTTATGAGTGATTTTTGTGTGTGCACAATCTACGCGAAAAACGGTATCCAAGTCCGAGCCATGTAATATTACTACTGAAGCAAACAACAATGTCGGAATAGCAAACGTTGTCGTGTTCTATATTAATATGCCCTTGCTATGCTTATCAATGTATGTGGTCGTACTACAAGTATTATATCGAGACGACATGCTGATAATGATAGTATAAAGAGCTTTTTACAGACGTTAGCTTTAGCTTAGCCTTTGTTCATCTACTCTCTCATACCAACTCAGCACAACTCATCATTGTAGTAGTGCACTCATGTAGTACGGGGACTCTCTTATCGTGTTGCAAATTAGTGGTGATTATTATTATTATGTTATCATGTTATCAGTTTAGCTACCTTTAGCTACCTTTAGCTACCCTACGCACATCTCACTCTCATACCAACTCAGCACAACTATCTGTCAAAGACCTGAGATTAGCATGTCCAACAGTAGTCGCTCGCTGCCAAGCCTGTCTAAACGCATCATAGAATGGCTGGTTGTTTGAGTTAGGGAACGCACCTCCTAACATTTCCCCAACAATCTGTCTAGCTTGGTATCTTGAGCTACTTTGTTGTAGCATCGGACAACGTCTTCGGGATGCCTCGGCAGTAATACACCGATCTTGACCATTTGGATATGTCTCTCCAGTTCGTGTACAACATGGAAGATTACCAGCTATGTCATGAACTAGACATATGTCAGTATTGAGCATGACTCTTGTGTTACCACCATCAATTTCACCTCTACCAGTAGTCCAATCTTGATTTGATTGTCCTTGATTTCTCGTACGCCAGCTTCTCAGGTATATCTCCTCATAGTACTGCTTGTCAAATCGTTGAGCATCGGCGTCGTTATCAACCCACGAGCCATGATGACCAGAGAACTGCAGTGTGGGAAAGAAGGAAGGCAAGGTTAAAGAAACAGATGACAGATAGAAGATGAGCTGTTAAGTTCCAAATGGCACATACCTCTCGATCAGCTCTACCAATAGTGTGAGCACCCATCAACGCCACGGCATCTCTCCATCCCAATCCCATTCGTTGAATAAAGACATTCTCTACTTGCTCACATCCAGCAGGAGTAGGCAATCGTTCCCCACTTCCAGGACACGACTCTCTATCTTGTCTACCCCAAACAAATGTATCTCTTAAATCCAAGGCATTATCCACAGATGTTTGACGTATAACTGCATTGGCACTAATAATCCAAAAGTCTGCCCTACTTACAAAACTTTTATACTTTGTTTCATACAATATAGTTAACCAACAAGTTGTACACCATACATCTTCGGGTAATCCTGCATTGGCTGGATGTGATCTGTCAAAGCAACCATCTGAACCCATTCGATCATTGGAGTTACGATTGTAATCCATGAAATCATGCGCGGCAAGTCGAACAATACCACCGAGGAAGTGACTCCGGTCTTTAGCATTAAGTATTGAATTCTTAATATCGTTAATATCCTTATCAATTTCATTGTATGTATTGATATTTAGACATGAAGTTGTTGGCTCGGTTGGTTTTGTTGTTGGACTAGTACTTGGTACCGTTGATTGTGGTGGTAGAGTAGTTACTACAGGCTGATGTGAAGGACTTTGTGTAGGTCGAGTAGTATTCACTGCAATTCCATTAAACACACCCTGATTTGTACCATCACACCATATTCGAATATCTTTACTCTCACTTCCACCAACACTTGTGGTGTAAAGTTCACTACTATTACCATTGATACCAAAGTAGGCAACTGTATCTTTATAAAAACAACCCTTCATTTGACTTTCGCCAATCATGTAAAAGTTGAAACCCATGATCTGTCTTTGGATATCACATTCTTCGGCTGTTAAACATGTATACTGTGGCATCGTCGCTAATGAATTAGTGGAGTCACTGGTAGTAGTTTGATTCACTACAGCTTCATTGATTAATACTACCCATGTTGAGACATTAATCTTTGGTGTTATAATTGGACTTGATGATGGACTTGAGGAGGGTTGTAATGTTGTTAGACTTTGAGTTGTTGGTAATGTTGACGGCGGTTTGGATGGCTCTAAAGTTGTAGTTGTGGTTGTAGTTGTTGTTGATGATGTGGATGTAGTAGTAGTCGTTGTGTTCACTATCGTTTCATTAGCAGTAGCCAATGTACTAGCTGGCAATTCTCCCACTGTCTCATCACCTCCTTCTTCCATCTCATCTTGAATAGCAGCCAAGATCTCCTCTTTATCATTCGTATCAGTTAGTGAATTAAACGCATTAATCCATGATGTTATGTCAGCTCCAATACTGCTACTAGATGTTGGTGCATTACTTGGTTGTGATGAGATGGAGGGTGTATTACTTATTTGCTTTAATTCTTCATCTTCGTTAGTTGTTGATTCAAGTATCTCTTCATTTGATACTAATACCGTGCTACCGGCATAGGTTTCAAATGATGGTGTTATTGGAGAGGGTGCATTGGTAGATCGCAGCAGCGTGGTGGAAGATGTCTCTTCTGTTGTTATTAGATTTGTATCTTTTGCAACCTCTTCATTCGATGAAGATTTGTCATTGGATACCTTGACACTAACACCTATTATTATACACAGTATACTAATTGCAAATATTATTATTGATATCTTGTATAGATTATGCCTTTTACTATTTGGTGTTGTGGGTATTATTGGCTGAGGAGGAGTGTTTTCATTATTAGTTGAATGAGAGAAAGTCTCCTCTTCATCATTTGTGTTTATATCTTGTGTTTGTGCCGCAGACAAGGACGGTGTCATGTCAACACTCGCATCCCCATCATTACCCTCTTCAATTACTTGAGATATTATAGTATCATTTGCTTTTTCCTCGTCTATTATATTGTTTGCAGTGTTATCAACAGAGTCTAATGTACATCCATTGTCGTCAAAGGAGCCTGATGCCGATAGTAATGTCGTCATTTTCTAAATGCTAACCTTTTTATCTATCTCAATCCAAGCAAGTCAGTGACTATATATTATTACCTAACCCCTTTCAAGTATACAACCCCAATCTTTAGTGGCAGTAGCGTGGGATTAACAACCCACAACCTCTCTCCATTTTAGCTGATAGCTGAACTCTCTCGCCGCATGCCAATCACATGCCATTTATTTAGCATGACAAGTGTCCTCCTAGATACAAAATACGAGAAAGGCGAACCTTTCGTACTCTGGGCCTCTCTCTTCATCTCTTCCTACTTCTCTCCTCCTAAACGGCCATCCATTGTAACTCGGGGGTGCTCTATGGTCGTTGTTATGATGGTCGTACATACCAATAGCATGATTAGATGGATTTGACTTCTCATCTATACCATTCAAATGTGGCTGATTGTTGAAATAGACATTCTTATGTTCAAAAATATAACTCGATATATTGACGACGATATATATCGAATCTCTACCAGGGAGGTCTCGTCTTGTCATTGATAAGACACAGCAATTTACAAGGACAAACAACATCATATACGATGCGGCAAATAATAATATCAGTCTACATTTGCATCATTATAGTCATTGCAATCCCAACTACTATTGCAGAGAACATCTTCAACAATGAAACAACAACAGCCATCAACGATACAATATCACACGGTATAGACAGACTAACAGGCACCTTTGATATAGAAATGACAGAATTAGTCAATAATTTATCAGATCAAACATTTATACTAAAAGGTACCGATGAATCCAATCAATTGGAAAAGCAGCCACGTGCAAGAGTTCGACAACACAAGAATAAAAAGCAGGGGAAGAAGAAGACTAGCGGTAACAATGGAGGGGGGAGTAGATTTCAGAATAAAAGACCAAAGAGACCGGGTGGTAGACCTCAGCTTCCGCAGAATATGCAGCGTCCTCCGCGTCCTCAACGACCAAATCGTCCACAACAACAGAATCCAATGCGTCCACAGCGTCCACAACAGCAGAATCCACAGCGTCCACAACAGACTACACCAGCACAGATTAGCAATCTTCCACAAAACAATCAATCACGAAAAGGTTGTTTCTCCATCAGTACATATGAAGAGATCGAAGATGATATTGCCAACATTAAGAATACTTTACGTAATCCAAAAGAGGTCACTCATTTCCTCGGCGGAATTGTTAGAATGGCAGCTCATGACTTTATGGATTATGATAGACGTGATCGTGCCAATCCAATGGGACCAGATGGATGCTTTGATCCGAATCATGCAAGTAATGCTGGACTTGGTAGTATATGGGGTACTGAAGGTGGTAAATCTACACCATTGAAAAAGTTGTATGATACCAAGTACAAAGACTTGGGTATATCTCGAGGTGATTTCTGGGTAGCAAGTGCTAATGCTGTGATACATTTGACATCTGTTAATAATGCTCTAGATCTAAGAGATACATTCATGTGGGGTAGGAAAGATAGTAACATTTGTCGTGGATCGGGTGATAGATTACCACAGGCCAGTGGCTGTGATCAAGTAGAGGATGTATTCATGAATAAGATGGGTTTGGAAATGGAAGACGCAGTTGCATTGTTAGGTGCACATACACTGGGGAGGGGTAGTAGTGATTTTTCAGGGCACGAGGGAACTTGGGTACAGAATGATAAAGCTGCACAAACGTTTGATACTGGATATTTCAAGTCCTTCTTTCTTAAAACATGGCGACCGAGGGTGGTAGATTCTACTACGGGCAAGCAGGACTGGACAACAGGAAGCGGTCACTCACAAATGATGTTAAATACCGACATGTGTCTAGTCTTTGATATCGAGGAGACTGTTGACAGACAGATACCATGCTGCACTCGCACCAATACGAATGAATGTGTTGATAGAGAAGCAGCAAGAAGACGATGTCCCATGTATCGCCAATTTGATCGGAGAAGAGAATTTTCAAATACCGTCAGAGACATGCTTGGAGGTAATTTATACAATAATGACAACTCAGATTTCTATGATGCATTTGCAAGGAGTTGGGAAAAGGCTACTACCGTGGGTCAATCTAATCTTAACCACTTGGTAGATGAATGCTAATAGTGCCGAGTACTCGCCGTAATGATAATACTAATGTAGTTTTAGTTCAATGAATTCCTCTCATGTACCATAACTAACCGACTCATCTAACTACCTCGACATAATAATAAGCCAAGTCAATAACTTTCTACCCCGATAACAACAGATGTTGCAAGAGACATATCCACATCAGCCTAATCCCAAAATTCATATCTACATACATAACCCCAACATAAAAATATCTAACAACCTCCAACTTGAGCAAGGAAACAGTCAATCTGGTCATCATCTTCCACTGTTAATTTGTAGATGATCATATAATTTAATTCCCGAGGTGTAACAAAAAATTAATGTTGAGTAAACCATTAAATAAATTAAATGTATTTCAATATAACACGCAAAGATATTAAACTTACAATCCATATCCGCCGGAGTTGTATCAGGGTTGATGTTCTCTCCATCCAGCATGAAACGCACTATCCCCAATTTAATTATGGTGTATTAAAATCCACAAAGAAAACAAAGAAATTAGTAATAATATTAAAAATGTACATATCACACGTCAAATAAAATTATAACTCACTGGCTGTAGCCTCAACTCCCTTCCTTGCTGCATAAGTGGCGAATACCTTCTTCATCTTTGTAGTCTTCTTGATTTTGAACATTGTCTCTTCACCATTTTGATCCTCTGCCAACACAAACATAATTTGAGTTTACCCCATATAAAATTACACAAAGTACACCCCAAAAAATCAAACTCTAAACATTAACAAATTTAATCTACTCACTGACACGGATAGTAATAGGTTCATTACCACCTCCACCACCCTCTGGTTTCTTATCCTCACCACCGTCATTGCCACCTTCATCATCAGATGCACCACCAACTTGTGCCAAGACACAATCAATCTGATCCTCATCCTCAAGTTCCAACATTTTAGGTGTATCTGTTTCAGAGATACGTTCACCATCTAGTAGGAAACGTAATGATCCTTCCTCAACACCCTTTCGGGAGGCGTATGCCTTGAATACCTTGGACATTTTTGTTGACTTTTTAATTTTGAACATTGTTTCCTCACCTGTATTGTTGTGTTAATTGTTTATGTATGGTGAGGTGATATATATTATATAAAGATGGTTAATATAGTTAGTATATTGTTGGTATATTATACCAGCACATACATTTAATAGCCAAGTTGGCAGTTCATGTGTGATGTATCATCTCAAACATGGTGCAACCAAAAAATTCAATGAAATCTTTTCAAAATATACACGATATATAGTACTCACCCGTCTGATCTTTTACTCGGATGGTGATGGGCTCATTGCCCTCCTCTGGCTTGGCTTCATTGTCCGACATATTGGCTTATATTTGGTAGATAGGCAGCAAAGGCAAATGCAACACAAAGTTAAATTTGTACAATAGTGAATTTTGATTTAATATTTTATAAGACTGTTTGGCGATTTCGCTCTATCTTTGATCTCACTCATCTGCGGTGGCAGAGATGATGGCTTATATGTTTATCGTTGATACAAACCGAGAGAGGAGTTGTAAATAATAGAATCAGTGTTGAGATTTGATATTTGTCGATTTGCTTCGATTCTGATTTATACAATCTTGTGTGCACATCTCATGCTCAACTTTTTACAAACACAAAATTAATGACGCAACCATCACAACGTACTATATCTTTTCAGCAGCAATGCATATACACCGCAATGCTTATAATTGGGATGTTTATAACTGTTAAGAGTTCACCGTTGGTATACCCTACCGCTTTTGTTACTCCAACATCACAACGTACCTCGCCGATATCCACATCGATATGTAAATATACAATACATCAACGAGATGATTGGCCATCAGTTTCGAGACAGCAATATTATAATAGTCTGGGAACAAGACTACTACAGAGTATGGAAGATAGTGATACTAAAAAAGAAACATCGTCCTCACTTGGAGAGATTTTAGTGATCGTATTACCCTTGCTATTGATATATGTCAGCAATCAATGGTCAAGATATAGTATATCATATCTTGTAGACTTTCCAGACACAACATCGATATCAACACCAGAAGCAAGCAGTGCAATATCTGCCTTTAAAGCAATGAATATAGACTTGCAATTTACTGAAGGGCAATATGGTTTTGTTGCAAGCACAGCCTTTACTATCCTGTTTGCATTGAGCTCACTCATTGCTGGCGATTTTGCAGACAAATACAACAGAAAGATACTTACATTGGTATCTTGTAGTGTTTGGGCATTAGCAACAATATACACAAGTCAAGCACATTCTTATAATGAAGTACTACTCGCTAGAGTAATAATGGGTGGAAGCTGTGCCTTCTCAATACCTGCAGCGTACTCAATAATCAGTGAGAGAGTTTCGAAGGACAATCTAGCATTTTCCAATTCTATATACGGTAGTGGGGTATATATCGGGGGATCGCTATCAAGTTTGAGCCTGCTAATAGACGAAAGCTTAGGTTGGCGAGGCGCTCTGAATGTAATAGGAGGGTTTGGAGTGGTTAGCATAGTAGTTGCTGGGCTATTCCTACCATCAGATGATGATAGAAACTCAGATATAGTTTCACAAGAAGACATCATAAATACAAAAGAAGAGACCAATTTACTCCAAAATACACTCTCGCTTTTATCAATACCGCGAGTAAGATATATCTACATTGGATCATTCATCAGATTCTGTTCGGGGTTACTTATTGCAATATGGAAGGCAACTTATTACAAAGAAGCTTTCCCAGAGAATACTGCAGAGTTTGCAATTGTCAATGCATTGATCGTGGGTATCATCGGGCTGAGTAGCGGCATACTGGGCGGATCAATAGCTGATGGTCTAAGTACTTGGATTCAGAAGCAAGGCATCGATAAAGACGGCTTGAAATCTATCATATCTGAGTACTTTGACGATCAAACGATACGTCTCCTCCTTCCCATCATTGGTTCTCTACTGGCAATACCATTTTTCTACTTGACAACACACACCACATCAACAAATAACGCATTTGAAGTTGCAATGTTTTGGTTAGCTCTTGAGTACGTAGTTGCCGAGTGTTGGTTTGGACCTACTACAGCTGTCTTACAATCATCTGTTGACTCTTCCAAAACAGGGCAGGCCCAAGGTTTATTTGTATTGACAGGAGCTCTGGGAAACTTGGCTCCATCTTTATTAGGAGTGATGTATGGTAACCAAATTGCTGCTCAATCATCGTCATTGTCTTCTTCTCAAGTGCTTGGAAATCTACTATCTATTGGCGTGTGTTCTGGCTATCTTCTGAGCTCAGTTTTATTTGCCTTGGCCGTGAATGCTAGTGGTAAATCTGATAGGTATGTCAGTAAGGAGGTATGTCAGTAAGGAGAAGCGACTGGACTGAACCATTGAAGTCGATGTTTGCATAAAATACAATATAATACTAACTTATCTCATTTGAACACAAAGTACACTTCTACAACTATAGTCTTTCTTCACATTACATTCTCTCTTCTTCAGCTCAATTCTTAGCCACCTTGACCTTATCAAATGGGGATTCATTCCAACGACTAAGAAACTTGGCTTCCCAATCTGGTTTCTTTTCATTCAACAACAGCTTTTGTAGGCCTTCTTTGAAACTAAAACTTGGTTTCACAAGTTTATTGGGTGAGTGATCCTGGCATGACAGCCCACACTTGCAAGATACAAATCCATTACCGAAGCAGTTCTCACATTCTCCTTTACCTTCACACAATGGACATAGCATCAAATTGAAACCTCTTATACGACCACCGTAACAGACACTACAATTACCTCCAAACAGAAATCCTTTTTTGTTATTCATTCCTTTGCACTTGAAGCATGTCATGTCATGACAACCCTCTTTTGCACCCTTACCAGAACAAAGTTCACAACTTACTTTCTCTCCATTTAGAGAAGTATACTCGCCCTTTCCATCACACATGTAGCACCTAGTCCACTCCCCCTCAATAGCTCCACTCCCAGAGCACACGTCACAATCGTCTGGTGATACTGCTTGCCCATTGCATCTATAGCAAACAGACCTTTCTGATAACTTCTTTATGGTCTCTTCTGCCTTTTCTTTTTCCATTACCAAGCCATCACTTTTACGCCTCTCTTCACGCAGGTTTCTCACGGCCTTTTCTATTTTCTCTTCATACTTTGTAATCTGCTTATTTTGATCATTCTTCTCATTCTCCAGAAGCTTACTCTGCTGCTTATGAAACTTCACCTCATTGTCCAACCTCTTTTGCTTATGTTTCATTTCTTTTACTTGTCTATTCTTTTCTAAATATGTAACTAATTGTTCCTGTACATCCACAGCTTGGTCTTGGAGAGTAGTGACTTTCTTTCTTAATGATTTCGTCTCCTGCTTTAAGATGTTTTGTTTACGCTGAGATTCAGCTAGCTGTCTTCTAAGATTATTGACTTCTGCAGAATTATCACCACCACCAAATCCTCCGCCTCGTTGTCTAAAATCATTATTATTGTTAGTACTAGGGTTATCCAACTCTCTATTATACGCACGGCGTTTTCTTTCATCAAATAGACATGCTTTTGCCTCATTTACTAACTTCATCATCTCGGCACCTATTTAAAAGATAGGATGATGTTAGACTATATTATTGTAAACTTTTCATATATAAAAGAAGAACACACGATATACAACAATATTCTTACCGAAAGGATTTTTATCGGGATGAAGAGCTAGACATTGCTTTTTGTACGATGCCTTAATCTGTTCTGTAGTGGCAGTACGCTCTACGCCCAACACTTGATAGTAATTTAAACTTGGCATCTTACTGATACTACCAAAAATTTACTCTGTCTTTACCTCGCTTTTCTATCTATTACCAATTCAACTATTAAACCAGGTGACAGGATATGCTCTTTGTATCAGTCAATCGATCACTATATATCTACTCAATTATATATCCTCAGAGATGGTTATAATAACGTGGAGAGTATGGTAGGTGCATGCAAAAATTTGAAGTGAAGTTTGATGTTTGCAAAAAGTACACAAGATATGTCCTTTTCAGTAAAAGCTATCAACACCGATACTACTAGAGAAGTTAGAGTATATGATGGTGGCCAGAGGCAAGGATAAAGCTATCAATGTCAACTGGACTGACAATCACTCCCTGCCTGTCTATCGTACTGATTCTTTTTCCACTTCACTACTATACTACTTACTCATGATGGGTCATATTAATTGGTATCCTTGGTATCCTTGCGGCCAACTTTCACACTCTCATAATAATTGCAACTACTACTATCGCAACAACTATGAGCTCTTACCAACGCCAATTCGGCGGCGGTGGTGGCAAGAAGTCCAAACCAAACATATACGGAGCATCCGGTGGCAATTCACCAACAAAAAATGATGCCGCATCACGTGCCGAGAAACAACGTCAATTACGTCAACTCCGTCTCAAAAAATGAAAGTCCGCGTTAGTATTTTGTTTTATCATGTGCGTTGCAGGTGTTCAGTATAAAGTCTCGACGACTTGACTGCTTTTTTTGGCCTTAGTTTGCCTTTATTGTTGCCCTTGCATATCATATGTACTAACATATATTATGACCTCCTCTCTTTCATCATCATAAACTGTGACAACGTGCATCTTCCAGTACGTGAGGAAAATGCTATATTAGATGAAAAATTTGGTTATATTAATTATGATTATAAGTTGGTACAAGATATGAAAGATAAGTTAAGTAAGATTGAACGGAGGGAGATGTTGGTTCGTCAAATGTCAAGTAGTGCCGGTAATGGTGGTGAGGAGGGTATATCACAAGATGGTGCATCAAAAAAAGATGGTGCATGTGAAATTACTAAAAATGATGCAGTTATGAAACAAGTTCAAGATGATACCTTATTAACTGACGGCATATCAACTAATAGTAACATTGCATCAATGCCAGGTGTGAATGGTTCCCGTAGAGGATGGATATTTAACATGTCAGTAACAACATTACCAGCAACAAACAATGACATAAATGATGGGTCATTATCGAAACCAATTGATACTAAAGAAAGTGGTGGGTTCGTAGGTGCCGGCGATGAAGATGGTGGAGGCGAGTCACAGAATGAACGGTCAGGTGTGGAATTATTCTTAATTGATGATGAGAATCGTAAATTTAAAAGTACTGTGGTCTATGAACCATACTTTTATTTAATACCGGATGATAAGGGATTGGTGAATAATATGGGTAGTGGTGGTAGTACAAGCAGTACAGCAAATATGGAGGAATTACATTCATTAGATCAACAGGAATTACAATCCCATTATCAAGAATTACTATCATCCATTAATCGTCATTATCAATCGAAAGGTTTAACAAAAGTTGAAATAGTCCGTAAAATGGATTTAGATGCACCCAACCATTTAGGTACACATTCCCAAACATTAGGTGGACGTCCAATGTTAAAATTAATATTTGACAATGTTGATCAATTACAACGTGTGAAAAAGGAGGTGATGGAAGTATTAGAACAGAATAAATTGAAAAAGGATAGTATGGGGGATCAATTTGAATTTGCCACGTATAATGCTAATTATCAACATGAAACAGAGGCAATTACAGCCAATAAGACTGACCCGATGGAACAATTGTTAGATATTCGTGAACATGACGTGCCGTACTTAGTTCGGGTATGTATTGATTTGAATTTACGTGCGGGTTGTTGGTATACGGTAACACCCATATCAAGTGGTGGTGTGTCAATTAGTGATCGTGATAATTTACAAAAGGCAAACCCGACAGTATTGGCATTTGATATTGAATGTACCAAGGCACCATTGAAGTTTCCTGATGCTAATGTTGATTCAATATTTATGATATCATACATGATTAATGGACAGGGATATTTATTATTAAGTCGTCATGTAGTGGGGAAGGATGTGCCGAACTTTGAATATACACCCAAACCTAAGTATCCAGGACCATTTATTGTTATTAATGAATTGACAGAGGAGGCATTAATTCGTCGTTTCTTGGTGGAGTTTGTGAAAGCTGCACCACAGATTGTTGTCACATATAATGGTGACTTTTTCGATTGGCCCTTCTTGGAGAAACGTGCAGCAGTTTATGGATTGGATCTGCGACGTGAAATTGGTTTTTACAATGCAGCCGCATCTGGAGGTGAAGGTTCAAGTGGACGTGATGAAAGTTCCGAGTATAGAGGACGTACCTCTGTACATCTTGATGCATTCTGTTGGGTGAAGCGCGATTCCTATTTGCCTCAAGGCTCTCAAGGTCTCAAGGCTGTGACTAAGTACAAGCTTGGGTATGATCCCGTGGAGGTTGATCCTGAGGATATGGTTCGATACGCACGTGACAGACCTGCTCATATGGCTAGTTATTCAGTGTCCGATGCCGTGGCTACATACTACCTGTATGATAAGTATGTTCATATGTTTATATTCTCGTTGTGTACGATTATTCCCATGGGACCGGAGGATGTATTGAGGAAGGGTAGTGGTACACTCTGTGAGGCTTTGCTTATGGTTGAGGCATGTACCAAGTCCATCATCTGTCCGAACAAGGAGCGTGATCCTGTTGCTAAATTCACACCGCGGGGTAACTTACTCGAGTCTGAAACTTACATTGGTGGTAAGGTGGAGTGTCTTGAGACTGGTGTGTATCGTTCAGATATCGAGTACAAGTTTGATATGAATCCTGATGGGTTCCAGGGATTGATTAACAATGTTGATCGAGATATGACGTTTGCTATTGAGGTCGAAGGTGGAATTGATCGAAGGAAGATTACCAATTATGATGAAGTGAGTTTCAAACTGATGAAATATACTGTGAGATGTTTACTGCTAACCTCTTCTATTATTACTTTCACATTCCTCTTGTTCAATACTCAGATCAAGGCAGAAATCGTCGAGAAGCTTGAACTCTTGCGTGACCGTCCCAAGCGTATGGAGACTCCGTATGTCTACCACATTGATGTTGCGGCAATGTATCCCAATATTATCTTGACTAATCGTCTTCAACCATCTGCCATTGTCGATGATGCAACATGTGCTTCTTGTGACTTTAATCAAGAACGGAATGGGTGCAAGCGTAAGATGCAATGGGTATGGCGAGGAGATTACAACCCCGCTACCAAGGGCGAGTATGATCGTACGAAGGATCAATTGATGAGGGAGACTACTTTATTTAAAAGCAAGGCCGGCAAGGAAGAAGTTGAGAAGACATTCCCCGAGTTGAACGAGAGGGAACAAGCCAAGGCAATATCTAATCGTCTCAAATTATACAGTAAGAATGCCTACAAGAAGACCAAGGTTACTGAAGAGTTAACACGTACTGATACCGTTTGTATGAGGGAGAATGATTTCTATGTCGACACTGTCCGTCAATTCCGCGACCGTCGATATGAATATAAGAAGCTTACCAAAGTTTGGGGCAAGAGGATTGGCAAGGCTGCTACTCCTCAACAAAAGAAGGAGGCAGAGGATACTGCTCTCGTCTACGATTCATTACAGGTTGCACACAAGTGTATCCTAAACAGTTTTTACGGCTACGTTATGCGCAAAGGTGCCCGTTGGCGGTCGATGGAAATGGCAGGCATCGTTACCAAGACTGGCGCGGATCTAATTGTTCAAGCTCGTAAATTGGTAGAGCAAATTGGTAGGCCGTTGGAGTTGGATACTGATGGTATTTGGTGTATCTTGCCTGGTAGTTTTCCAAACGTATTCACTTTTGAACTAGATGATGGGAATACGTTTCGATTGGAATATCCTTGCATTATGTTAAATGCCGACGTCCATGATAACTTTACGAATCATCAGTATCAGAGCTTGAAGGATCCACTCACTGGCAAATACGAAACACGAAGTGAGTGTAGTATCTTCTTCGAGTTGGATGGTCCGTATCGTGCTATGATTTTGCCTGCAAGTACCGAAGAAGGCAGACTGCTCAAGAAACGTTATGCTGTGTTCAACTTTGATGGGTCGCTAGCAGAGCTCAAGGGCTTCGAGTTGAAGCGTCGTGGCGAGTTGGAGTTGATAAAGACATTCCAACAGCAGGTGTTTGAGCACTTTTTAGATGGATCCTCCCTGGTTGACTGTTATGATAGTGTGGCTGAGATTGCCAACCACTGGATTGACATTTTAGATACCCGTGGTGAAAGTCTTGACACTGATGAGCTCGTTGACCTTATTAGTGAGAATCGTAACATGAGTCGTCAACTCGAGGATTATGGAGATCAAAAGGGTACCTCACAGACTACCGCTCGTCGTCTTGGCGAGTTTCTTGGGGCCGAAATCATCAAAGATAAGGGATTGAATTGTAAGTTCATCATCTCTCAATTACCTCATGGCGCACCAGTAACAGAACGTGCTGTCCCAACGGCTATTTGGAAAGCGGAACCTGCAGTAATGAAGCATTATCTCCGAAAGTGGCTCAAGGCTCCCGAGATGGAGGGCGATGATTTTGATATCCGCAACGTGTTGGATTGGAATTATTACCTCGAGCGTTTGAGTAATACAATTCGAAAGATTATTACCATCCCAGCGGCCTTACAGAAGGTTCCTAATCCTGTACCGAGGGTGCCTCATCCTGATTGGTTACAATCAACTGTTCGTAGGATGAATGATAAGTTCAAACAGAAGAGTATCACAAGTATGTTTGGCGCCGCAGTAAAGAAGTCTGCTGCATTACCATCCAGTGGTGGCAGTGCAAAGAAAGCCTCAGCAGCCGTGCTTGACATTGAAGACTTTCAACAAAAGTCGACTGGGCCGGGACGTCCCATTGTGCACAGTTCGAGGAGACGTAGAACTTCTCCCTCATCTACCAACCAAGAAGACGGGGAGAATGCTGTGGAGATTCTTGAAGTGTCCGACTTGAAGGAGAAAGCACCTGAGGCTAGGATCAAACTTTCTAAAGAGAATCTTCCTGCGTGGCTCAAGAAAAAGAAGGAACTCTGGCGTAGGCAGAGGAAGGAACGTCGCAACAAGCGAGCTAAGGAAGATTCATCTGATGGCAAGTCAACGAAGAAGCAAAAGACGGCAGCCCTCGGATCGATGGAAGGGTATATCCGTAGTGCAGCAGAAGCTCTGACACAACATGAGTGGCATGTTCTTGAAATTAGAGAGTTGGCATCTTCCGAGGGTGCCTCATCAGATGGTGCGTTCTTACTGTGGGTTATGATTGGGAACAAGACTCTTCAAAAGATTCGAATCAAAATGTCACGGACAGTATATGTTGACAGTCGAATTGAGTTACGACAGGGTCTTGTCGGTGCTCTACTGGTGAAGCGTGTTGAGAAGCATTTGCCACACAACAAGAACACTAGTGGAGCTCTGTACGAAGTGAGCATGCCGGAGTTTATGTATCGATCATCGAATTGGATTGAACAGCTCAAGCCCAAGGATGAAACACTTGAGGTGAACTCTGAGAATTTGAACCGCATGTTTGAGTCTATTTATGAGATGGGAACACCATTGTTGCTCAAATCAGTAATGCACCTCGGTTCCATCTGTCGTCCTAGCAAGGGACAAGACGCCAAGGCTGGAAAGGTGTATGATTTATCAGAACTATCACCCGTATCTCGGCCTCAAGAAGGAGATTATCTGAATTCTCAACTAACTTACCGCCGAATCTTCCTCTATGAAAGTTTGAATCAGAAGAAGAAGACGGGTCTTGTTGGTTTGTTTATTATGGATGGAGGTAGTGGTGACCGGGCACAGCGTGTTGGTGATTCATCCATTGACTTGTGTAATCCCCAAGCCTCTGCTAATCAATCGTTTACAATGAGTGCAACTTGTCATTTTTGGGTTGTCAAGCCTGGAGGTAAAAAGGTTCAGAAAAATATCACTTCCAAGCAATGTCAAGGAATGTTTAACCAACTTCTAGGACAACTTCAGGAGTTGGCATCGGCCAATGAAGAGGAAGAAGGAGAATCGTCCTCTGAATATTCATGCCTATCTGTCGATTCAAAGTGTATTGTGTCGAATCTGACATATGTCAAGGATGAGAGGGGGGCTCTTGCCGGAGCCGATGGTGTTCTTCAGTCGTATCTCCAGTCAAACAATGGACCAACCATTTTATTGTCAAATGCCACCAAACCTCAGCCACAACTCCGTAGACTTGTGCCCAGCTGTAACTCCTTCCCACTGGTGCCCTTGTCATTCCCACCTGGACCTGCACACAGTCCATCATCATCCATGCTTCCTGCATTGAATTGGGAACCCACGGCTGTTCAACTTTGTCTCGAAGCGTATCTTCACATGGGAGTTGTATCATACCCCAAACGTGTTTCATCTGCACGTTTCTCACACATTCCAGTTGGTAATCTGAACACAGACGAGAATAGGTCAATATTCGATGTGTTGTATGCAAGGAACTTGAGCAAGAGTAGAGCCGTGTTGTGGGCAAATGAAATGCCAAATCAGCCTGATCTTGGCGCAAATGCATTAAGTCTCGTTGGAACTACAGGCGCTGGATTCCGTCCTACCGAAACAGACGACAATAACAACGACATTTGGGGTGACGATGATGCACTTGTCAGTCCTGTGATCCAACGACCAGGAACCTACCGCTGTGTTTGTGTCGAGCTTGATGTATACGATTTGTCTATCGCTGCTCTTACAGACTCCTCGTTGGCAACTCTTCCTGGGGCGTCTGTGGCTTCAACAAACAAGGGCAATGCTTTATTTGATACAGAAACAAACGTTCCCAGTGCTGTCATCTCTTCATCTGCTCCATTGGGTGATGAAATGTCTACGGCTATCTCACTTCCTGTTCTGCGGTCACTCATCCAATCGTGGCTCCGTGATGCATACCAGACGAACAGCCATATCGCAGATGATCTGCTGCATGATGTTTACCGGCTTATTGCGTCTCCTGATACACTCTTAAGTGACCCTGCATTACATCGAGTAGTACACGCTCTGATGAAGACTACCTTTTTGAGGCTTTTGGGTGAGCTCCAACGTCTTGGATCAACAATTGTTTCTGCAAACTTCCATAAGGTTGTTATTGCCACCAACAAGACTCACATTTATGATGCCAAGGAGTATGTTGACTTTGTTATTTCTACTATCCTCAAGAGAGCTGGTGGAGGTGAGGGATCGAATCACACGGCAGAAGGTCTTGGGCGTATTTCTCTCCGACCAAACAACTTTTATACCCACTATCTCTTCCTTGATCAGAACAACTTTGGTGGCATTCATTTCGAGCAACGTGAAATCGAAGATGAGGAAGAAAGTGATTTGGCTAAACTCTTTAATTCAGTTGGAGGAGGTGACGAGGAGGGATCGCCTACTATCGTGCCTACTGTTGTTTGTGGTTGGAATATCATGCAATACTTGGCGAATGATGTTCTACGGGATCCTGATGAAGACGGATATAATGCAGGAGAACAAGAGGGGCTAACTGGAAGTGTTGCGCAGAACTACTTTCAGACAATTGTTGGTAGATTCTCCAAGGATGTATTTTATGAGCAACTTCAGATTGAAGCTAAATTGAAAACCAAGGGAAGTACCGACATCTCTCCCATGTCAGTGACAAAAAGTGGCGCAGACTTATCCCACCTCCCACCTCAAGAACAACTCTTGACATTCAAGAAGAATTTGATTTCAAAGACATTTACAAGATACTTAACTCGAGTTGTTGGAGAGCTCATGGAAGAAGGAGGAGGTTCTGAAAGTTTCCCCCAGTTGCCCGGATCTCATCTTAACCTTACGAATCCTGCCCTTGAGTTTGTCAAGAGTATTCTTGTTGTATTGGAATTGGACCCTGATGTTAAGCAGGAGGTGATTTACATGAAGAAGAGTCTCTTTGCCCAGATTGGTGTTCAAGAATATTCTGCTGCGACACAATGGATGAACCCTGCCGCTGCATTTGTACTGCCAGATGTCTACTGTATGGAATGTCATGAATGCTACGATGTGGATTTATGTGCTACTCCTCCCGAGGACGAACAGTCTTCTATGAAACATTGGCTATGTGGTGGATGTAGTAGTCCATATGATATGGATCAAATTGAACGACGTCTTGTTGATATTGTTCAACGAAAGTGTGTTCGGTATCAGCTACAAGATTTACGCTGTGTCAAGACTCAACAAGTTGCTGTTCGAGCAATGGCACGTACCTCGGAAAACTCATCACCATTGAAGTTGGATATCCCACGAAGTGAGTTCTGCGGTCAGATTACAATCCTGCACAATTTGGCAGAGTATTATGGATTGGAATGGTTGTCGGAAACTACCAAAGGTGTGCTCACTGACTTTGTTTCAGATGAATAGAGGTTGTTATATTATCAAGTGCGCATGTGTGTTGTTGCCACTTAAGTAGGGCTAAAGAAATAATCAATTACTCAAGCAATTACTTTATGTCTATCTAACGTTAGAATTATCCCTGTCTTGGAGGTTGAACTCCTTCAACTTGATTCCAAGGCAATAGAGACTGCAAATACAACTGCAGTATAGGCGAGTCAGGGTCTAGAGGCTGCTCAGGTACGCCTCCATCGTTGGCAGCTTGTCCCAGCAAACGCCGTATAATATCCATTGGGTCTTGAGCACCGAGCTCTTCTTCTAGTCGTTGCTGCTGTTGACCTCTACGAATAAAACGACGTCTTCCGGCAGGATCAAGTGCCATAGCAGGCGCAACAAGATTTGGGTTAAGGGCGATAGCTTCTGGATTGAATGTGTGAAAGGCATCCTCGTACTCACTCGGGTCACATTGAGCATATCGAGCAAGAGCGATTGAAAACCTGGAAGTCAACGCATCTTCCTTTACTTCTTCAACTAAAATTGATAGATGTGCATCATCAGTCTGTTTCTCCCTGCCGTCAACTGCAATTGAAATTGTATAGTAAGGTTCCATTTGATCATCAAGGTGAATCTTCTTTATGGTGGCTTTGGACGACCCTTGATTATTTGTATATAAAACTTGTTGTCCTTCTTTATAACTCTGGTTTGTAGCTGTTGGTGTAGTCTTTGACTCAGTAGTCTCATCTTGTTGCATAGATAGGGCTATTGCAGTTTGCAGATCTTTTTCTTCCTGCTCCTCACCCTTAGATGGCTTCTTCTTCTCCATCTCTGCCTGTTCTTCAACTACCCTATGAGCACATGCATAAAGCCACTTGACAACATCCTCTTCCTTCCATAACTTGTGACACCGTTGGACAAAGACTCGTACTAAATGCTCACCACTTGCTCTGCTCACACGGTCATCAATGGTTGTACTGTTGGCTGTACTGTTTGCATCTGAATTGTACAACGGTAAGATGGTTTGCCAATCCATAATCATTGATCTATCCTCGACATTAATATTATTCATTGCAAGTAGCTTTGGCAATACCATGGGAAATGTCCGTAAAGCATACACCAAGGCCTCTTCTGCACGATCTTGATACTCTTCGGCGTTCTCACAGTCCTCATTCATTGAAAGTCGATAGAGTGCCAAGGCATACGAATATGCCCAATTTGGCATATCTTTTAGCAAGCACCGATGGTGCCGGTCAGTGAGAGGGTCTTTGTAATGTATCTTGATAAAGTCTGAATCAACCAAGTCAACTATGAACGATGCACCTTCTTCACCACCGTCAGATATCAATGGGTTCGTACGTCTACTTGCCAATGCATAGTAATCAAGTATGAGCAATACACCCATTGGATCTCTCAGCGGGTCTAGGGATAACAAGAACCTTCCAGTTGCCAAGGCACTATTATGACAACCTGACATCCCGCTCGTTTGCATTACACGGAAGAGTGTAGCGAATAGCCCTGAATTGGATGATCGATCAATATCAATCAAGATTTCTCCCTTATCATTTTCGTTAACCTCCTTATCATCCTTCTTACCACTAGTCACGGTAGGTAAGACGTTAGATGGTAATGCCGATTCATAAACATACATGCACCGTCTTAACAAGTCTGATCCTTTTCCTCGATCGTTCACATAGTACAATACCATGGCGAGTTGGAGTAAAGTCTCGGCAAAGTAAGGATTATCCGCAACAAACATGGCCAATGAATTGGGATCTGCACCTGCCCCCTGATTACCGAGGAGCTCCTCATAAAGTTTATTCTGTTCTTGGTACGTGTCCGACATTTGAAACGAGTACCATTTTTGAGATGCTTCTTCTTTTCCATCATCATTCCCATCATCACTCTTCAAATTATACGGCCAAGGTATAGACCATGAGTCTCGTTCCTCCTCCAATACCTCTGTAGTTAACTCCATAATACGGAATCCACCACCAACATAGCTCGGCGGCTTTCCCCATTCTGCTTTGGGCTTTCCAAATATAAACTTTTTGGTTACCGTCCGCTTGTTCCCTCGTTGACCTCTTGAATTCCTACCTCTGTTACGTTGTTGCTGTTGTTCACCTTCCATAGCAAATGGATCATCCACGCCAGCAAATGCAGCAGCCGCTACTCCACCACCGAGTAATGATCGCATGGCATAATCTAAATCCATATCCTGAACATCAAAGCCCTTACTTTTGGAAAGCAACATTGCTCTTATTGTTTTTGGCTCTTCTGTTGTCGGATTCAATAACTCGGCATTATGATCGGCGATTTGGGAGATATTCATATCATTTAGAATATCATCTAAATCTTCCTCTACCTTTTCTTCTTCAACTTTTGGTGTAGGTTTGATAATAGGTCTTTTGACTTCTTCATCATCATCACTACTACTTTCACTTTCACTCTCTGAATCTTCTTCCTCTAACATTTGCATAAATCCACCACCACCTCTATCTTCTTCCTCCTCTTCAGAAGAGCTTTCTTCTTCGTCCTCATTTTCAGCAGCCAAGGCAGCAGCCTCTGCCTCCTTCTCTTCTCGTAATCGTCGTAATGCTCGGGAACTCATCTCTTGTGTTGTTGCGTTGTTGATAAGACGTCTAATATCGAACCACTGCCATAAATCGACAGAGCGTTAAGCACTTATTTACCAAATGTAGTGATAGTATACCAAACTGCGTATTAGCTCCACTACCCCTCATGGACTTGCCACTATTGTCCACATTGATTCATCTAAAAATATGAGGATACCCTCTTGCCATTTTGGTATTTGGTATCTGATATCAAAGCTAACTTCGGCCGCGGCTGGTACCATATAATATAATATATTGCATATTGGACAGCCTGTTCCTATTAGCTGACGGTGAAACATCTGATATAAAGTAGTATGAATGATCCAGGAGCCTCGCGAAAGTCTTCAAATGTAAGTTATATTTATATGAGCATAATGTATATCCTATTGCAAAACCCTCAGCAAACAAAAACCCTCATCACTTACTAACAATATATTAATCTTATAGTCTCGATTACCCCCAGAAGTTAATCGTATACTGTATGTGCGCAATTTACCATTCCGAATAACAGCTGAGGAGTTATATGATATATTTGGTAAATATGGTGCGGTGTTTCAAATAAGATTAGGCGAGAAGAGTCGAGATACTAGAGGTACTGCGTTTGTTGGTGAGTTTATACAATTGTTTTGATGTGTGTATAATGTATATTTAGTTGTTGCTGTAGATGTTTTAATATTGTACTCATTTCAATTCATTCATTACTTATTAACATTTGTGTTTGGTTAAATCGGGATATGGTCTGATATAATCTCCACAACAACACACAAATTAATAACAAAACAACCAACACACAGTATATGAAGACATATATGATGCCAAACGAGCAGTTGATCATTTATCTGGATTTAATGTGGGTGGTAGATATTTAGTAGTAATGTATTATCAACCAGCAAAATTTGAGAAACGAGCTGATGCTGAACTTAAGAGGAAAGAAATCGAAGATTTAAGAAGACAGATCAAGAATAAGAAAGCACAAATGGCAAAGGCAGCAGAAAAAGAGGCAGAAACTCAAAGTTAAGGAGGTTGTGGGATCTCTATAATATGTATAAGCACACATACAAACAGTCTAATTTCTTATATCTACGGGCAATCCCATCTTCTCCAGCTTGTCCTCTAAAGCTGACTTTTGTTTTCGTGTCTCTCCCTTGAGTACCTTACCTAATGTACTTCCTTCAGCTCTTTCAAGTTCGCCACCTTCTAATCCCTTATTGCGAATCTGCTTCTCGAGGGCAGCTAATGTTCTCTTGAGTAATCTCTTTTCATTCCTTCGATGTCTTACGGCCATGCGTTGGTTATAACTCAACAGACGGAACATTCCCTTGTCCTTAATAACATTGGCATCATCCTCTTCTGTTTGGGGAAAGAGTGCTAGTTGGTATTTAACCGCGGCAACGACTGATTTAAGCACCGCTGCCTCATTGGCAGATGATATAGTTCTGGAAAAGTCAAATTCCTCAAGAGCCTTTCCTCGCGTATCCTCGGGTGTCATCATCATTAATCGTAAATACTCCAACATTTCAACTGGGTACCTATCTGCATAGCAGGGGAAATCGACTGTCTGTTCTCTTCCAACTTGTGTTAGAAAGTCCAACTTTTCTTGTGCCAGTGGATCTTCCTCGACACCCTCATTTGCCGCCGCCACTTCTGCCGTTCGTGGAGAAATTGATACCGTAACATCCACAGAATTGTATGGATTACGCTCCAATGCAAATCCATATAAAAGGAGGAGTTCTGCATTTGACTTTTGACCATAAGAAATGTATACTTGTTCCATTTGCCTATATCCCCTGTCGGCATATAAGATAATCTCCTCTTCACCATTCTTAAATAGCCAATCACCACTTTCTCTGGCATCAATAAAAGCTTGTGAGAATGCTGAATGATTTATCAAGTCCGCATATGGTACCATGGCCAATCGTTCACCCACTTGTAAGTTACGCAATCGAATAGCTCGCGAGAAGAGCATTGTGAATGCCCAGCGCCAATTTTCGAATGTAAAATGCTCTGCGGGGAATCTATCGGGGAACTTTGCAATTAACCCATCATCACCACCTAATAAATCATCATATTCTCTTTGTAGCTTCATTTGCAATGAACGTGTCGCTGCCACTACCGGACTACCCTCTAAAAATGCCAAGTCTTCGTCGGGCCATGTAAATGTTGGATTCACTTCAGACTCCTCCGGAAGCACCCCCATGTACGGGTCATAGAATGATTTGTCACCCAAAACATACTTTTCATGTATAAGTTGACATGCCATTGCTAAATATTCATTAATACCATCTTGTAATGCATCTTTCCCTAATGCTTTGCGTGCCGACTTTCGTGTTATACATAAATCATATGGAATCTTTAATAACTCATCTCCATCGTTGATTGATCTGCGTGCTAACAGTCCTCTACCCGAACTTTCATTTGTAATTTCATCTACAGTCTCTGTACTAATAGCAAGAGGATGTGGTGCCTCACCCCATGTCGATGATTCAGATAGATATACTTGTCCTTCATTTTCTAACCATTGTATTAAACGTGAGTTGGCACTTAGTTTGGGATTACCGGCACCCTTGTTCGGACCTAACAGTCCCTTCATTTTCATCTCCTCTTCAAATTTACCAGGTGTGGTACCTCCCGCTGCATCTTCAAGTGCTTTTACCCATTCTGTTTCTCCGCCCTCTCCTCCAGCCATGGAAAGTTGTGTATTTTGTTGTGTATGTTGTTGTATGTGTGATACATGTTTAACCGGCGGAGAAAATGCAAAAGATGAACATATTTGCAATAATAATATTGGTAGCATGGCTTTCAATGCCGTCGGCGGCATCCTTGATATCTCAACCATATTGCAATGAATAGGTACTCTATGTAGGTAATACAGACAATGGTTTGTTTTTATGAGAGTGTGAGATGGTGAGGTGTAAAAAATAAGGATACCCTTTTCAGGGGAAGTATCCTTCAAGTTGTGCTCGCTCTAAAAGAAGAAAGGAGCCCAATAATCATTGATGGATATGCAGTATAGTAGAGTATTCTTACAATCATTTCCAGTAAACGAGATATATAGAACTTTGATTAATCTTATACTCTTATCTCCCATAAGATAATAATCTCCCCCAGATTCAATCCGACAATTTGATACATCTTCTGTGTGAGATCATTTCACTCTCTCTCCTTTATTTCTGTCCTCATGATTTCTCAAATGCCCGATCATTTTACTCTCTCTCTGTGTGTATTTATTTTCCTCTCGATTTACTCAAATAATTGCCCGATCATCTTCATTCTCATACCTTTTTACCGCTCCCTATAACATCTTCTAATGTAAGCTCCAATACACCATCTCCAGATACTGTCTTACATCTATCACCAGCACTTTCGGCTTTCTCCATAGCTTTCTCCACATTCCACCCTTCACCATCTTTACCTTGCTCTTCAAACCAACCTAAGTTATCTGCAATTAAATGCAATGATTGACATCCAGGACACCGAACTAACACTACACCATGATTGTATGAGTTTTCTGTAAATTGCTTAGCCGATCTTGTTTCACATACTTTACATGTGTATACTATTGCGAGTGTCTTTTGTTTTGTATTTGTTGCTCCAGGTACATCTGTAAATGAGTTGTTTGTTGCTGTAGTATCATCATTATCTTCTGGTGGCGGATCAAGTTCAACAATTAATGTGTCATCTGCTGATGTTATATCATTATCTTTCTTAGATTTGTAATTTGTAGAATGAAATGAATTTGTATGCTGTTGTTGTGCAATTATACTTCTTTGTTGATGTTGTTTTGTATCATCATAATTTATTGATGGAAAAGATACACAAAACAAAGATCTCTTTGCATTGTTTGATACATGACTACATTGATATCTGCATCCGCCACCGCCTGCACGCAATATAGATGATGCTTTGCAATTGATATACCGAAGTAATGCCATACTTGAATGTCTAATCACCGCCACACGAGACTCTAGCTCTACCGAGAAGTAAAGGAGCTTGGTTGGCAAAAAGTCAACTGGCGATCAAACGCAATGACATCATCAGCTAAAGAGTGACGAGCAATATTGTACTACTGCAATGCGCTAAAGCAGCGTCTAGAGAGGATTGGCAAACAACATATTCTCAATAATAAGTACATAGTATCAGATTCTCTGCTGTTTAGCGTCAACAAGTGCTGATCATTTCTTAGAGTATCCTACTTGCAACTTGTGCTTCATTGACTTACACAATTAATACCTGATTGATATGAGTCTACTCCGAATACAAATACTAGTTGCAGTGGTTGCAATTGTACAATCTTTCCAAAGTCCTACTATACTTTCACAGAGACAAACAATCAACAGACATTCAACAATACTATACTCAACATTAGAAGAGGATACTGAAACAACAACACAGCAACAACAATCTGAATATGAAAAGGCCAGAGGAGATGGTTCATCTGGTGGCGGCGGTGTACCAATGCCAAAACAAGTTATAGTAGAAGAAGATGATGATGGGTTAGTACGACCAAAAGTAGGTGCAGAAATGCCAAAGGGACGACCAAGTTGGTTTCATGTACCAGCACCAAGTGCAGATGAAAAATCAAGATATCAAGAAGTGAAAGAATCATTAAAGGACTTATCATTAAATACAGTTTGTGAAGAGGCACAATGTCCAAATATTGGTGAATGTTGGAATGGTGGTACTGGTACTATTATGTTATTGGGTGATACCTGTACTAGAGGGTGTATGTTTTGTGCTGTTAATACCAACTCAACACCTCCTGAACCTGATCCCTTTGAACCTTTCAAGGTATGTTGAGATTGTTTGTCTTTTTATATGTAAATGTGTATGCTTACTCTTCATATAAAACTGTACCTCATCGTATATCTCAAATGAATTTATAATGTGAAACCAGACCGCTGAAGCAGTTACTAAATGGGGAGTAGATTACATTGTTCTAACATCAGTTGATCGTGATGACATTCCCGATGGAGGGTCACAACACTTTGCAACAACAGTTGAACTACTTAAACACGCCAACCCTGACATCCTTGTAGAATGTTTGGTATCAGACTTTCAGGGTGATCCCAATTCTGTCAAAACATTGGCAACGTCAGGGTTGGATGTATATGCACATAATGTTGAAACTGTAGAGCGGTTACAAAAGTATGTTCGTGATAACAGAGCCAGTTATTGGCAAAGTATCGGTACATTGGAACATGCCAAGAAGGTAAAACCTGAGTTATATACCAAAACTAGTATAATGTTAGGCCTGGGCGAGACTGATGAGGAGGTTATCCAAACAATGAAAGATTTAAGATCTGTAGATGTTGATGTTGTAACATTTGGGCAGTACTTACGTCCGACAGAGAATCATTTGAGTGTAGTTGAATATGTCACACCTGAGAAATTTGAGCATTTCAAGAAGGTGGGTGAGGAATTAGGGTTTAAATATGTTGCTAGTGGTCCTTTGGTCAGGTCGAGTTACAAAGCTGGAGAGTTTTATTTAACTCATATGATTAACAAGGAGAGGAAAGAAGGAAAGGAGAAGAAAGAAGATGAGTAGGCGAGTTAGGATATACTATGTACATTAAAGCCAATATATGTCTAGATACAAACGTGGGTAAATAATAGAAAGGTGCTGACTATCTTTTACTGTATTGTTGTTAAGTATTATCTCCACCAGGCATTGGCCGATACAGAAAACTCTAAGGACCGAACATGGTGCCACCACTTTGAGGGAATGTATAGTACATCTCCTGGACCCAGTATGCATTCGTATGGTGTCGGTGCTGCTTTAAAGCTTGGGAACTTCACAAAGTCTGGGTTTTCTATATCATCAACAGCACTTGTGTTGTACTGTGCTCCATCTTGACCGGCGTAATGCCAACTCGACTTATCGATTTTAGTTTGTGTTGCTCTCTTCATTATCCTCGCCATCTTTTCCTGATCATCAAGTTCTTTCTCATCATCGTCATCATCTTGTTCTTTATCTGGAGGAAAGAGCAACACTCTTTTGTATCCACATATCTGCATTAGTAAATTGTCTAGCGGGTCGTAATGG
>Ga0214477_100187_pt1 | contig 43554 bp, 44 predicted proteins | sample M1_20Mar14CPVII9_FD_165058 | JGI IMG/M metagenome (GOLD analysis project Ga0214477, IMG submission 165058) | Marine eukaryotic communities from Monterey Bay, California, United States - M1_20Mar14CPVII9sort6BwellC16 | ecosystem: Environmental > Aquatic > Marine > Unclassified | place: USA... | reverse complement strand
CCACTGATTTTGAGGCATAATGAGTTTGTTAAGCAGACGTTTTTAAAGGTTCAGACGCAGCTTGTTAACCAAGGAATATATGATGATCAGGGCGCTATGCAGTATGCATAGAATGACGTGAGCTAGCTGAGTAAAAACAAATTGTCAAGTCGAGGTGAGGGAGGTAAAGAGAAGAGAGTGCCTGGGAGTTCGGAACAGCGAAGGTCTCGACCTGCCTAGTAATTGTACTAAAATAGGATATAAGATGAAGGTAAATAAACAGGTGTTCAAGTATGTAATGAGAGTAGGACCTCACCTCTCGTACCGGTTGGTGGGGTATGGTATCCTAGGATACCCTTAAATCGAAATAGTATATCGGAGAATAGAACAGATTGTACGTTAATTGATATAAACTTCTCCTAATATTTATTGGCTCCTACTTTACACTCACACTTGGTTAGAAATCCCCAATTGCACCCCACTCAAACTTATTGGGTGGAGGTTTGCGGTTCTAAATCGGGGGTTACTGATTCAAACCCTGCAACTCGCCATTCTCCATCGGCGCTCATGGTTGTTGACCACATCTGGAAATGTATATATTCAACATCTCCGAGTGCACGATAGTCCCCAAGGTCTTCAAACATGCTGAATGTGTTCGTTTCAAACTCTTGCCAGTCGGGACTACTATCAATAGCCAGGTTGAATGGGTATTGATTGTAGATTTGAAGGACACCTTGATCATCACGGATGCCCATACGGACACCGATATGGAATTGAATAGGACGAGCGACGCCAGTCTCTACTCGCATCCAGAACTTGTACTTGTATAGACCACCTTGAATTTCTTGGTGGTCAATGTTCTGAATTAACCTCTTGTCACGAATGGCAGGGCCAGTGATGACCATGACGTCTCGGTTAAGGATGGGATCCTTCTCTAAGACGGGTGCCTCGTTGATATTACCCACCTTCCAATGTTGGAATCCATACTCAAAGATGGGGTTGTGGAGGAATCCTGACTTGGGTGTGGTAAACATGGGTACTTGAACATTGGAACCAGGCGTGATCTTCTTAACTCTGACATTATCAATCCACCACGTTGCGCCCCCGGTTACACGGAAGCGTAACTGGTAGTGATTACATTTTTCGGGCTCGAGTTCTAAACCAGCATAATCGAACCATTCCGGACCTCCGACCTTGTGCACAGCTCGGACGAATTTCCATTCATATGGAGTAAGGGCTACACGTGATACCATGTTGGCATCATTCGGTGCTTGGTACCAAGGACAAGAGGGTGCATTGATATTCGTACATGTGTCGGACAACTTGGCCGTGTGATAGTGACCTGTATACATCTGGAAGATCTTGCCAGTCATCTCGGTCATAACCTGGGCCTCGATGACAAGGATATCACCCTTATTAACAGCATTATGAAGCATCCTTCCATTGCATGAAGGTCCAAGATCACGTTTAATCCAACAATTATATGCCTTTTGTTTAGTTTGTCCCATAATCTGAAGACTCTTCTGTCCGCCCTTGACCCTACTGGGATGCTCATATGCATCAACCATTGACATCTTGCAGTTCTTACCTCTCCCATAGAACAAGGAAGATGGACTTGAATAGATTAAACTCTCACTACCTTCCATATCACCCTTGCGCATGATATTGTTGTGAGGTTCAAAAGATGCACTGTCACCATATGAGTTATCTGGCACGGGAACGTCGGTAGCTCTTGATAATAATCGGTGTCTCTGTTGATATTATGTATTGCAAAAAGTGGTGAGACATTCGATATATACAATTGCAACACATGTTATCGTATAACCCCGACGAATAGAATTGAAAAACATATTATAAAACAATATACACTTACCGCCCATCTGTCTGGATCTCTCTGGTCAAGAGTCTTATTACCAGCCAACTCAACAATCAACTTACGAGCAGTATGATCATCCTCGACTGATAGCTGACGGTTATTATCAAATTGATCGTATACAGCTTGAATCTCCAATCGATCTCCTCCTCCTTCACTATTGAAAATTGCAATAATACCAATCACTGATAATACGGCAAGAGCGCTGAGCACTCCTATTGATTGTTTGGTAAGTTGCATTGGGCGGGTTTATTATTGTTTATTTGTATACAGCGTTGATTAATTATTGCTTGAGCCGGTCTATTATATTATGCTATTGAGCTCAGCAACATACCTAGAGTGCTATTACATAGTGATACGAGATGACTAATTTCACAAGAGAAGTCATTAAGCGATTTAAGGTATTTGGATACACTGTGGTATCTTTGAATATAAAAGTCTTATAATCGGATAGCTCACGCGTGTATAGTACGCCTATGACGTTGAATTGAATAGTATTATACTTAGATTACGATAACGAGGACAGATTGTAAAATCTCATTTTGCTTGCTTTTGGTTCTATGTGAGTTTTGAATTAATCCGAAGAAAATAATCAAGATTAGGTCAACTTGTGATAGTGATCGAGACAAAGCACATAATAATAGGACATATATATCCGTCGACGTTGGGCGTCTTGGATGTATATAGAAACAGTAGAGTCTTATATCTGGGCGGCGCTGCAGCTGTGTATCAAACGATAGACATTTCCAAACACAACCCAGTATCTCTGCAATTTTGCAATACTACTCAACTCAACATATGAGTTATCGACGACAACCATTTAAGATGGTATTGAGTAGCACTACTCTTTTCCTAATTATACTCCTCTTACACACAACAATAACACATGCTGATCAATCCTCACAAACATCAAACCTTGCAAAAGGGACAGAATTAACATCTGAAATAGAACAATTACATCTCTCCTTATCACGTATAACATCATTATTAGCATCAAGTAATATAAAAGAGGATACAGAAATAATGTCAAAAACTGCAAAGTTGGTACGCAGAGTACGAACATTAATACATGCTAATGAGAGTAATAGTAATAATAACATGGCAGAGGTTAGGAAGAAACAGCAGCAGGAGCGGAATAGATTGTTAAGACAAAAAGCACGTCGTATTCAAAGAGAGGAAGAGCGTAAGTTGAGACTAGGTGGTATTGGCAGTGGAGAGGTTGAAAACATTCAAGAGGAAGAAGATGAGTTGATGGAAATGACTTGGTGGACTGGTGATGGTCATGAAATGAAAGGTGATAGTGTAGTGGGAGGAGGGGATAGTGTAGAAAGGAGATTATTTGATACGGTAAGTGTATATGATTTGGTTGAAATTTGTATTTCATGTGATGTGCATATCATATGAACATATCCTTAACCCCTTATTAACCCATGAACACATTTATCCATAATTACATTTTAACACACAGACGATTTCCTTCCCAGAATGTAAGGGAGAGTTTCTGAACGATGTCTTGAGATACTCAATGATGAATTAATTGACATATCAAATGAAGGTGCTGAATATGTAATACATGAAAAAAGAACCCAAGATCAAGCTGGCTATAACAAGGTCGTGATCATAACTGATATGAGTGCGCAATTTGTCTCAGGTCGCCTACATGATGGTATGGTGGAGTACCCATGGGAATTCAATGAAGTTCAGTATGACGAAAATGGCAATGCACTAAGAGATGAGAATGATAATCTCATCGGCTCACCAAGAATGTTGGGTACAAATGGAGACGGCAAATGGAATTGCCACAATCAATCTCCAGAGCAGTGCTGCCAGATGATCAAAGATAGTGCTCCGATAATGGATATAAAGGGTAATTACTTAGAGTGCCATCTCTTTGTCCCTTTTGGAGGTTCGGGGCATGCAAAGCGTTCTGATCGAGTGTTTGTGAACTTGAGCGGTGACGGTAGGGTGTGGGAGAGTCCCTTTATTGCATAGGTTATGGTTTATAGGTTAGAGAAGAGTATGTACATAAGTAGTTGTACCACTAAATAGTCAAGATTAATTAGGCATTAGTTTTCTCTTTTGTGTGTACGTTAGCAGCTTGCACTCTTCCTCCTTAAACACATAAACGCCTATCTTATATCTTACTGAGCATCACGATATATTATTTGGATGTGATCAATCTCAGGGATACTTCTATTCTCCATCGAGTTGGTGAACCATACTATATGCTTGCCAGTCTTCAACTTATTGTTGATAACATCAAGACAAACCTTTCTCCCCTGAATAGAGTCGAAGAAGCACACATCATGTGTTATCCCTTCATCAAAGGCATATGGGTATTTGTTTTTAATCCAAACAATCTGTGTTTCAGCATTATCAGGTTTAGGAGCAACCAACTTTCCTTTCTTATCTTTGGTTGTAGCATAGCCAAAGCTTTCAGAACGTAAACGATCAGCGGTAGAATTCCATTTATTGCGATCCTTCTCATAATCTACAGACCGTCTTAATTCGACTTCCGGTGTCCTCCAAAATAGATCTCCTGGTCCGATAACCCTACCATGCTCATCCGTTTCACACTTTTTGATAGCATCTACATCGATAGTGATATATACATAATAAGATATTATAATGCACACATGATATGCACAAAATATAATATCTACTTACGCAATAGCTCATCAAACGTGATAAGTTCAGTATTCGTAGCCTTGTTGACATCTTTCCCATGCCTATTCTTTGATAACTTGACAATACGATTTGCAAACTTCTTCTTGTAGCTTTGGGAAGCGTCTTTCCTGTTTGATACGAACCCGACACATGCTAAACTTGAAGGAGGAATTATAACAGAGGGAGACTCTTTCTCAATCAGCACATCACCAACGTTACCGATGTATTCTCCCTCATCTTTTGGAACTGATGAGCAGCATAGCCGATATGGCCAATCATACAAAGCTTTGAGCATGGATAATGATTGCTATACTAGTGTCTCAAACTTTGATAATATGTCATTAAAAAAAAAATGCTAAAATGTCACTGAATGTCAAGGCAAAAAAGATAATAAAAGATACCGTACTATCACGACCTGTTAAAATCAATCTGCTTCAATGAACACAGTAAGTGACCAATCAAACCTATCTAATTTATCTATACAATACCAAACAGTTAAGATTCAGCACCCATTACTCGTCTATCGAATATTTCAACAGGGGTACGAACATCTGTCCATTCATTATCCTTCCTCTTCCTGAACAAGTAAGTATCAGTATATCCCAAGGCTACACGGCTCTTGGCAATAAAGCCCGATAGAGTCGAGGCCGGATTGCCGATAAAGACAGATGACATGACTGCAGCAGTAATATCCCCACCGACCCATGATACTTCATCAGGTATCAACCGAATATTCGGCCCAATGTCTGGATCATCTCGTAGCTTTTGCAGTATCTCTGGACGTTGATGATCGGTTATGAATAGAACTGGATGGCCAAGCATATCAGTCTCCTTCAGGATTGACTTGATGTAGTCAGGAGACATATCAAGTGCGGCTCGATCATCACAACCCGAGGAGGCAGCTACTCGGGCAAGAAGACGCTTGCCAGGCTCGCCTTCTAGGGATCTTGAATGTATGACAGTGTACTTGATTTCTTGATTCTTCTTCCGATCTTGAGGAAACATCTTGTTAATAACTGAGCACATATCGTTAACTTGTACATGGTGAACACTTGTCATTCGAACTCCTTCTTGATCAACACCTGTATGATGTGACCTCCAGAATGTACGTAATAGATGTGTCTGATACTCGACATACTCAGATTGTAACTTAATACCCGTCTTTGAGATAATTCCCGGTTCATGTTCATATCGTAGTGGTGAATACAGGAACAAATCTCTTATACCGGTGCGTCGACCAACTCGTTGATCAACAAACTTATACTCCTCCAACTCCTTCCTATCATCAAAGATCTTAACACAAAAGGCTGACTCAAACATCTCCTTCCACAACACAATATCATCATTCGGTATAGAAAAACTATATTCCATAATACGTTGCATGAAAAACGTCCCGAACATTATACCAACAATCATATTATTAGTATCAGGTTGATCTCGTGCATATTGCAAGGCGTGTAGAAATTCAATAAAGTTATTCCCCGTTCGTCCAAATCCGGCTAATCCATCAAGTAGTAGTACCGATGTTTCACTCTTTGGTTTATTCATATGTTCTTGACATATATTGGCATACTTTGTAAAGATTTCTAAATCATATGAGTGTGATATTGGTGCTGCTCTACTGCATATTTGCAATGGTTTAGAATGTAGTTCTTTCATTACATGTTCTCCTGGTGGAGATTCTCGATGACGCTTGGGTTGCCAAATGTATTTACTTTGTCGAACATAGCTTAGCTTACGTCGGCCTCTAGTATTATCGTCAATACTCATGCTATTATCGATGCTGCTTCTCCATAGTACACAAGCGACGCCGATGAATAGTAATATTGCTGGACTTATCCTCTTCATCGTCATGATTGTTATTGTTTGTTGTTCTATTCAACTATCTGTCCTGTCTATCTTCTCTTCTCTAGGCCAGCATTACTACGTATACTCTTACAACTGATGTACTTATGTAATTTCTTGATGATGAGCGATACTTCAGCGATATTTATGCGATCATACGTTGAGATTTGTGCAGATTGAATGCAGGAAATGTCTATATAAAACTCAACGCAAATTGTCATTATCGCCAATTTGAAAACGTCTTCGTAAATGACCGCAATGACGGCCGTGTCACATTACGATTTCATCACTCCACCTCTCCCATATTATTATCTAGCTCCTCAGGTGAGCTTGAATAGCTCCCCTCAATACAACATAATATAATGCAGAATACAAATAAACTGATAGGCCGGCTAACCCTAATTACATGCCTCGCATGGTTGTGTCTATTATTAATATCAAATGATGAGCCGACACCACAACATCTCCGACGAGAACTCATGCTCGGTAAACTATCCCCACAACAAGTGAGAATATTGCAAGAGGAGGAGAATAAATCATCAGCAGCATCGTCAGACGCTGTTCGATCATCATTAGATATCGATGAATATGATATACCAGATTGGCTATCTTCTGCAAGTGATATGACAATAGCAATTCGTCAACAGCAGCAATCTACATCCGCAAAAAGTTTTATACCACCCCAATTCTTATCAACTGTACAATATAATTTACAAGATGCAATTGAATCTACATCATCCTTTATGAATACAGTCGGTGTATTACTATACACACCCCAATCCAATCAATTTAAAATGTATTACAATACCAAGGATATGAAATGGGCAGCATCCTGTCGTAAGTTATCATTAGCATTTAAGGAATTTGTTATGTTATTACGTCATGAATTTCCAGAGAGATTCACTGAAAATCAAAATGAATTGGCAATTGTTATTAGTGGTGGAGACTATCCAAAATTAAGTCGTAATTGTCTATCATCATTCCCAAATACCTCTGATGAATGTATATCACATAAAACACCCATATTACAATTTGGTAGTGTCTTCCGTCCACCTACATACTCTCAATCATTACCAAATATGTTAATGATGCCAATGAGTGCAACGCATTTAACGTGCTTTACACAATATGGTATAAGTAATAAAGAAAAAGTTTGTGATAGTTTTAGTGAAAAGACACCTAATGCTAAACGGTACATGGTATTTGGTGATGGTACAAGTACCAAGTTTGAGGTACGTGTGTGTTCTTGTGTGTGGTTGCTATATTTGTGTATGTGTTATGCTCGAGTCGTGATAACTCACTCCTCTCTTCTTGGTTACTCTATATCATCTCATCACACACAGGATCTCATCCCTCAAGTAGTCTGGCGCGGAACAGACTTTGGATACATGGGTAATCACATCAATGCCAATCTACGTCGACCTACTCCCAAGGAAGATATTGATGATAAGATTAAAGGTACTCCTCTAGACTTTATGAATCCTCAAGAGAAGAAGGCAGCCGCTACGGCTGAGTTACTCAAGATATATGATGATCTTATCCCCCGGTGGAAGGGTGTTGTCTTGACTGCCGAGGCTGAGGTTGAGACTCAAACTCAAGATCAAGAAGAGCAACAAGACGACAATAATGCCCTTCCCTGGGCAAACATCAAGTTTACAACCACAGCCCCCGTAGCAAAAGAAGATGCCATTGCCGAGTTTGTCAAACTTGATGAGTATATCAATTCCAAGGGTGAACGTATGTCACTCGAGGAGTTAGCTCAATACAAGTATCATATAGACTTGGGTGGCGGAGGGGGAACAACATGGACGGGAACCATGACAAAAATGGCAATGCCGGGTTTGTTATTCCACCATGTCACGCCCACTAAGGATTATATCCATGAATATATGAAGCCATGGATGCATTACGTCCCCATCAAGGCAGATCTCAGTGATTTGAGAGAGAAGTATGAGTGGGCTGAGGCTCATCCCGAAGCGGCCGAGATGATTGCATCTCAAGGTTCCGACTTAATGAGGCATTTAGGTACTCCTCAAGGTTTTGGTGAAATGTATCAAGAAGTCTTTGTTGATCAAGTTCGTCAAGTGATTGATGCATATCAACCTATATCCAAGTCACTTCCTGGATCATCTCTAGAGGAAGTTTTGGAGAGTCATGAAGGACTAGTTGTCAAATCCGTTTGTACAACTGGACATGATTGTGTAGAAGAATCAACAGATGGTCGATCGAAGGCTCTAATACCCACAGATTATCCAGAACATATCAAGAAGGCACGAGCTGAAAAGGCGATTGCTCGAAAACTTTGGATTTCAAATTTGGAAAGAAAACCGTACAAGCCTTTGTCTGAACGAGAACAATAATGGATTGATATGCTGTTGATCATATCTTTATGCACATATATAGGTTAAATATGTAGTTGTAGAGTTTAAATGTCATCAAACAATAAGTATACCCTATAATTCTTTATACTATTATCTTCTTCTACAACGTGCTATCTACTTGATGAACTTACATGTAATCAGGGCCCTCATCCTCGTCCTCATCTTCGTCATCTCCACCACCCCAATCATTACCTTTGTTTTCATCCTCGTCCTCATCGTCTACATTCCATTCATTCTCATCTTCATCTCCGTCCCGTTCATTACAATTACACCCATTGTCTTTGTTTTCGTCTTCATTCTCGTACTCATGAAGGTCGGTACCAAGCTCTGCGTAGTACCTAGTGAATCCTAACTGATAACACAATGATCTATTCTGTCTGATTTGGCGCTTGCTGTTGCAAAATTCCCTTTCTAAGCGATCACATGCACGTTTGTCTCGGCTGCGCATATTACGGCCACACATGCCATATCCACGGCTTCTATAACTATGGCTCTTACGCTTCTTCGATCGAGAAGAGGACGATGACTTCCGTTTCTTGTTCTTACTCTTGGAACTAGAGTTAGATGTTGACTTCTTCTTCTTTCTGAAAGAAGATTGCCTCTTCTGCTTGTTACCTCTGGGATTCTTGTCACTCCCCTTCATCATCAATGCAGTTTGTGTCTCACTGCCCTTGGCCACGGTCGCATCCAAGACACCATTGAAACTACCAATGGCTCTAGCAACAGCGGAAGCTTCCTGTAAAATGAGTCGTATCAAAGGTATGTATGGGGAAGAGGTTATGAGTTATGCATACGACGGATTCATACTGATATCATCATTCATCTTACCTCTGCTTGTGCAGCTAGTAATGGCTGTGTTAAAGCCGCAAGAGTGACGATTAGAGAGAGTTTCATAGCGTTTTGTGTTGTTGTAAGTATGTATGGGAGTCTTGGTCAAGTCTCTATTTTGATTTTGTGGTAGAGGTTGGATTTGCTCGATATTATTTTTTATGAGTTGAATGATATAGAGAATGGTCAACCAACCACGAGCAGTCAAGATGAAGTCAAGAAGCTACTCTAATCAATTCCGCTTACACCATTCATATCCAATACACTTTGCAACAAATGGTGCATAGAAATAGGAAGCAAGACAATATAGCATTTTGGCCGGTATCCTATGGTATCCTCGATTGAATCTCGCTCCTCTCTCTCCTCTCTTTCTGGATATTTAGTTCATCTTTAGAGACAAAAGAGGTAATAATTGTAGTCACAATGCTCAACACATAAATGGGCTCATAAAGGTAAATTGTAACCTCTCTATTTACCCCACTTTTGTTGTACCTCGTGTGTAAGTTCTGGTTTCAAGATGCATTGCTTCAGACTCTTCGTGCCGGTGCACTCCATAACCGGAACCATGTGATTATAACCGCTAATTACATCCCTCCATGTCTTGTCAGGATGTGTAGTTGAAACGGGCTGGTATGCCTCGATTACTCTTTTCATAGGCTCAACAAAGACGTCATCATACAACTTTCCAAAGCCTTGAGGAGTACCCAACTCTCGCATAAAGTCTGTTCCGGCATCTGCGATTCTCTTGGCTTCTTGGGGGTGAGCCTCTGCCCAATCAAACTTCTTTTTCAAATCTTGTAAGCTTTCTGATACCGGAATGTAGTGCTTCCAAGGAGTGAGATAATCGTGTATGTAATCCTTGGTAGGCGTCATATGATGAAAGAGTAGTCCTGGAAGAGCGAGTTTTTCTATCGTACCAGACCATGTAGTACCTCCACCACCTCCCAAATCAATGTGGTACTTGTACTTGGCCAACTCTTGTAGGCTCATGCTTTTACCTACTGCAATATTAACATTCTCCCATGGCTCGTACCTTTGTGAGCCAATCGTAGGCGGTTTATCTCCACCTGGTTGAGAACTAAACTTGATATTGGCCCAAGCAACATCATTTGTATTCTCGGCCTTGAGTTCTGCATCAGCAGTCAAGGCAGCGCCTTTCCATCTCGGAACTAGAGTATCAATCTTTTTATTTAACATTTTGATTGTTGTCTCTCGATTGTTCCAGCCGGCATCGGTTCTCTTCGGGTCCAAATGAAAGCGATTGGGCATTGGACGAAGCATCCTTGAACTTGCTTGGAGACTTGGTAAGAAGGTGAAATCAGTTCCTCTCCATATCAATTGTGGCTGTTTGATTTGTATATTGAAATAGATGTATTAGAACGGACAACTCATATCACATGCTCACATCATATATTCATACATACACATACAGTATACTCACCGTCAAACTATCAAACTCTAATCCATCTTCTTGACTAAATACTAAATGTTTAGAAGTCAACATATCACATACAATGTCAATTTCTGCCCATTGCTTAAAGCACTTCATATGAGTCGGCATGGGCATGGCAATCATATTAGGATACACGCTTGTATCTCGAAAGACACTCCCAAATTGTAACAAAGGAGCCACGCCATCAGTATATGGCAGTTTGTCCTTCATAACATGCGGATAATCACCACTTCCGATAGGAATAACCAACTCATCTGAATCTTTGGTAAATCGTTCAGGAAATGTTTCTCGTAACATATACGTGAAACTGTTAAGTGAACCCCATAACTTGCCATTACTACTAGTCCATTCCATATCTTTTGAATAATGTACTATAAATCTGTCCGTGGTTGGGTCGTATACTAATATACAGAATGTAGACTCAAATATCGATGCTTCGTTTAGTGCATCTGTGATTGTATACATTTGCACGGTATCTTCGTGTTGTACATCATATGTGCTGTTCATGGCAAGGGCAGCTGCTGTATTATAATCCTCTTCACTTTCATCTACGTTGTAATTCCAATCAGAATGCAATTTGTTGAGTATATGACCTGGCGATGTTGCAACATACAATCTCCTCCGATCATGTTGTTGTTTGTCCTCGTAGCTTATTGATCTCGTGCAAAGTTGAATAGCACACAATGCCGCTATACAAATGAGAGCTTTAAATGTTTGTCTCCTTCGAGACGGCTGCAGTAGTAGCTCCATCTTACCATTCATCGTCAAGATAATAGGAAGTAGAGTTGATCTGCTAATACCATTTAGTAGGAGATTTGGCCGTTTGTCTCCTTCGAGACGGCTGCAGTAGCTCCATCTTACCATTCATTCGTCGTCATTAGTAGCATTAATCTAATCTACAACCTATCTGCCAATACATAACATTTAAATCTTACTATTCATCGTCAAGGTAATAAATAGTAGGTAGCTAGCACTTGATTGACTAATTTACTCAATAAGATCTGATTTTGGCCGTTGAGCTTAGGTCTCTCTTAGAGGTTCAACCAAGAAACATAATAGGGACTTAATTTTTGGTACTAAATGATGATTAGGACAGTGTAGACTACCTAAGTTTACCTTACTTAGTATCTATCCCAATCACCAGCATCTACATCCTCTTTTCTCCTGTCTTGCATTACAACGATATCATCACTATTGATGAATTCCTGAACCCTATCCGAGTAGATAACTCCAACCTGATGAAGCTTGTCTTCTTTTGGTCTTTCAAACTTGTTTCCACGGTCAATATCTCGGAATAGACGCTGTCCAAGTTCAAGACGGCGTAAGTACCTGTACTGTAATGAGTCCTCAACCATACGAGCATTGTACTGTAGCTTTGATGTATATAATACCTTCATCCTTGCACCAAGGATATTCCTAAACTGATCACCCGTAATGATACCTGGATCGGGTGCTCCTTCCAATTGTCGTTGCTTGTAATACTTGGAAGTCTCTTTCCATCTAAGGACAGGGTTTCCTTTGGTAATAATTATTCTGTCATTAGTATCTGGATCATTACGGTATGAGTTGCGGCTGGATAAGAATCCTGTTGATTCTCTATGTGCATCAGCCGAGGTGTAGAATATGTAAAAGGAACGGAGACCACTGTCTAATCTTTCATTGAATATGTGTTGATTGTCATTGATGATACGCTCTGCCTCGGCTATGGATGTTTTTTTTACTAGTTGTGGTTCATCTGATAGTGTTGCTAATACTGCAAGTCGTTCTGCTTCCTTCCCTGCTCTGTAACGTTTGTCATTCTGTCTCTTGCATTGTTTCCTATGACTCGTGAATCCGGATATCAATTGACACGTAGCAGTCCTTGCATCACATAATTGTAGTTTATCATTCTGTAGACGTTTGGCAAAAATAGCTCCCGATCTTTTCAATGGTTTGACTATTGACTATGAATAGATATGATGATAAGATTAAACAATTAACAATACTGAATAGTGCATATTAACAATTACAACTTACATCGATAAACATGATTTGTTCACGTGAGCTAGTCCATCGTGTACCCCGTACCCTCTCATACTCTGATACTTTAGATTTACACTCATCATACCATTGTTGATGTAGTCTCTCCATATTAACCCGATTATTTCTATTAGTAATAATAATAAGGGAGGGCTTATACCTCTTCTTTTCTGTGCCATTAGCCGTCTATTGATAGTATATATTGTTAAAAACATAAGTTGTGCACACATAAAATAGATAGAAGATATAAAAACTTACATCATCAACTCTGTTGGCAGCACTAGCGGTATCATTCTCATCACCAAAATCAAATACAGTTGGTCCATCAGAAGTGAAATCAATTGGTTCATTATTGGTAAAGTCAATATCATCATATTGTTGTTGTGGTTGTTGTTGAGTTGAATGAGAAAATAGATAATTTCCTAACCAACACAGATCTGCTTCAGTTGTTGTGTTTGTACATTCATTCTCATACACACCATTCTATTGCAATGAGAAACAATAATATTGAATGAATATTAGAATGAGCATTAGAGTACACATACAAACTAATAAATTGTATGGGCACCTACCGATTGGTTTCTATTTGCATGAACAAGATAATCTCCTAACCAATTCAAATCGGCCTCTGTTGTTGTGTTTGTGTCTTCATTCTCACTCACATCATTCTATTGCAATGAGAAAGAATCATATTGGATGGGTATTATAATTCATATAAACATATCAATATATTATAATAGGTGCACCTTATTAATTTGTGGTGCACCTACACAAACATACCTGAGATTGGTTAGTACTATTTGCAACAAGATAATCTCCTAACCAATTCAAATCAGCCTCTGTTATATTCTCTCTATCATTCTCTATTAAGCCCTCCATGATAGGATTGGCTAGTACTCATACGAGTTACGAGAGTCGCCACTCAACATTATCTATAAAGCTTTACATACATACAATAAACAATATCGATCGGCGGTATCCCCTTGGTATCCTGAAAATGAAATCTTTATATTTGATGTCATTGCAAATCTGTAAACCAATATCATCTATTCATATCAAACTCAATACAACTCCTGTTCAAACATTGATACCACAACATGGATAATTCGAATACCAACAATATGAATATTAATCCTGCGGTGGTGGCTCAACAACTGCTGCAACAACTGCAACAACAAAGATCCCAAAATGCAACAAATCATCAACTCCTCCAACAAATGTCCAATAACACCCACCAAAACAATTACAACAATACTATCACCCATCAAAACAATCCCAACAACTTCAATACTCATCAAAACAATCAAAACAACACCAACCTCTACCAAAACAATTCAAACACCCCCCAAAACAATACCCCCCAAGTCCAATTGCAACAATTACGTAGTATGTGTCCCACTCCAATGATTTCTGTGCCCACTATGGGTATGGGTATGATCAATCCTATGTCCATGTATAGTATTGTTCCTCATCAACAATATGGGACCACTGTTGTTGGTACTTCACCACCTGGCACTGCTGCTACTGCTGTTGTACAAGAAGTTCAACCTTCCTCCTTACCGGTGCAAGGTCAGCCTCCTGTTCAAATGGCTGCACCGACGGAAACTATTACGGGGCACGGCCAAGATCCATCCAGTGTCAACAGCAAAAAACGTGCTGCTGCTGATACTACAAGTGAGGATGATGCGGCGGCGGTTGACGATACTGGCGGTACTGGTATTGGTGATAAGGAACGTGACATGTCTCAAGATCAAGAACCCGCATCTAAGAAGACCAAGCCTGATAGTACCACGGAAGAAGGTAATCCAACCGTTGTCACCCCTACCAAAAAGCAAGAAGTTCCATCCTCTGAAGAAATCCTTAGGATGCAATGTCCACAGTTGAGGTCAATGTTGGTTGAGTTGGGGATGGATGGAGGAGAAGATGCCGTGAAGAGGGCAAAGTTAGAAACTGAGATGAAGAAGAAGAACCAACCAGAGTTATTTCTTTTATTGTTATCCAAACTCCATTCAGGAGAGAATGTTATTTTCTTCAAAAAAAGCAGTACTACTGGCCTTGGCGTATGTGCTGATAAGTTACGTGAGGGTAAGATGGTTGTTCGTGAGGTGTTTGCGGTGAATTATCATTCACTTGGTTGCAAAGTGTAAGTTGTTTATATTCGTATGTTGAAGTTATTATATGCAAATGTTATATGAACATCTCATCAATTTTGTTTTGTTTATATGTACATAAAGTCGTGTGGGTGACGAGCTTAGCTTCTTCGCCACTGACAACTCCTACGGGGGAAACAAGGATGAAATGAATCAGACGTTGTTGAATTTATTCCATGACAACCACAATGGCAGTGGTAAAGCTAGTCAACACTTGTTGATTAAGGTGATCCCTTCACACTCCACCAGTGCCAAAGGAGGGGGTAATACCGCCACCTCGAACACCACTCGTGAGGATATTATGAGTAAGGCATCTACCCTCGCCCAGAATCAACGTTCTGCCGCTGCTGCCGAGAAGTCAGCAGTTGACTCCACTGATACGTTGATCCCCGAGAAGTCAGTGGACTCCACCAATGTATCCACCGTAACAACCCGTGCCGGTAAGAAGGCAGCCGATGCTGCTACCGCAAAGCAAGATGATGCCGCCGCTTCGATCTCCGAGAAGTCAGCTACCAAGGAGGTCGTAGACAGCACTGCCGTTGAACAAGTTGCCACAGCGGTCGTGCCCTCAATTCGAGGTGCTGCATTCGAACGTGCCAAGGAACTCAATGCCAAGGCAAAGAGTGAACGTACTAAACGTATTGATGTTGCTGTTAATTCGGTGTTAGGTTCCATCTCCAATACAGTAGCAGCGGGTATCCTTGAGTGCTTCAATGCTTCTGTATCAGAGGCAAAGGAGAATGTGCAGGAGAAGGTTGGTGCGGAGGAGAAGTATCTCAACCGTCAAATCAACACATTCAAGCAAACCCTTGCTCTCAAAAACATCGGGTCTGAGTTTCGTGAGCAAGCTGAGAAGCATCTCGAGTCAGCGGTGAGCGGGTTGGAAAATCTTGATGCCAAGATTGTCCAGATCAAGAAAGATGAGCTAGCTCAATTGAAGAAGAACTATACTGAGTTGTTCAAGGATGCTATGATGTATCACAATAAGTTGGGTATGTACAAAATGGATCAGTCTGAGGTTGTCAAGTTGAAGAAGGAGTGGGAGGAGAACTTGGCCAAGACTACTTGGGAACATCTATGATTAGCTTGTCGTTAATCGTTCATTTGTAGTCGTTTTGATTGGCCAAGAGTGAGAATAGGAGGTATATCATAACACTATAAATCGAAATTACATGAGAGACTACTCTATATAAGTACCTTTTAGATACGATACCTACATGACTACCTGTGGATACCTTCAGTTGGTTGTGGTCCTTCGACCGTGTTGTATACAGGACGTAATGACTGTCTCGAGAGTACCGTTGTCTTTGATGCCTACGTGTCGCATCTTGATCTCCCTCCCCCAATCACAATGTAAAACAATACATGCCCTCTACTAACAGTGCTCTAGACAATACATAACATTGCAACCATGAAGCTCGTCAAGAGTAATAAGCAGTCGTCTACTATATTGGCGATATGCCTCCTAGCATGCTTTGCAGTGCTCACTATATGGTCGTCGAATAAACAAATCAATGGAGCGCTCGACGACTATGATGAGTACAATGAGGAAGAAGAAGATGAAGTACTAGTATCTCGACGATTAACATTATCATCAATCGAACAACTTAAACAACATGAAGAATCATATTATAAAGAATTTGAAATGCCAAATTGGTTACGTAAGTTATGCAATTCTAGTAACTATAATGATGGTATGAGTAGTGAAGAAGTTAGTATTGCAATGTCTACCGCTATTGCAACAGCAGAAGCAGATGATGAAAATCTATCCAAGCGTACTCTAGTATCAAATTTACCTACATATACATTCAAAGATGCATTAGAATCAACAAATACATTCTTAAACTCAGTGGGTGTATTATTATACAGACCAGAAAATGATAACTTCATTATGCTGTATGGTAATAGACAGAAGTATAAAAGTAAACTTGGTATGGGTTTTAAAGAATTAACAAAGATGTTACGATTGGAATTTCCAGAGAAATTTCAGGGAGAGAAGAGTACTGAATTGGGTAAGTATAAGAATGGTGACACTATGTTTTTCTTTTATGTTTGTGGTAGAGTGTTTTCTTTTATGTTTTGTGTTTGAACAAGTGGATAAAAGAGATATTCAAATCCATATATATTGTAATATGTTGGCTCACGTTTGTTCTCCCCCCCCCCGTATCTCTCTATACATAACAAAACAGCCATCGTTATTGGCGGAGGAGATTGTCCACATTTAAGTAGAGCATGTGGAAACTCCTTTCCAGATACCGATGGAAGATGTACACAAGATGAAACTCCCATGTTAAATTTTGGCTCTATATTCCGTAATCTTGATAATGTACTACCCAATATGATCGCCATGCCCACGACTTCTCACCATCTACAGTGTTTTGCACAGTTTGCATATAATCTTAATACTGAGGGTGCAAAGCTAAGGACGTGCCCAAGTTTCGCTGCTGCAGGTAAGGATAGTAAGGGTAGTTTAGTATTCGGTGAAGAGGCTGGGTTGAAGTTTGAGGTACGTAACCAAGCAAGATCTTTTGTGAGAGCTCATTTATAATGAGCAGGAGGTGACTCAATTTGTTCCTCTATACATGTACTAATATTAATCTATCATCTCTTCTACGCCTCACCCTTCATAACAAAACGGAACAGGATCTAATCCCTCAAGTAGTATGGCGAGGCACGGATTTTGGTTTCCTTGGTCATATTGAACCTACTCTCGGCAGGCCAGATCCACAACGAGATATCAAAGATAAGATTGATCCTCAAGTTACAACAGACCCCAAGGAGAAGAAGGCTGCCGCGACGCTTGCACTACGACAAGTGTATGACAAGCTCTACCCTCGTTGGAAGGGCGTTGTCTTAACTGCCGAAGCGGAAGTTGAGGTTGAGTCATCGGCTGTTCAAGCTGAAGAAGAAGAATCTGACCTCCTTCCCTGGGCTAACATCAAGTTTAGTAATACAATCGCACCTGAACAGGCAAGGTTAGATGAAGTTAATACATACATCTCTGCCAAGGGTGAACGTATGAATGCAGCGCAGCTGGCCAAGTATAAGTATCACATTGATATAGGCGGAGGTGGTGGAACAACGTGGACTGGCACAATTGCAAAGCTTGCAATGCCCGGCTTGTTATTCCATCATGTCACGCCTACTACAGACTACATTCATGATTACAAGATGAAGCCTTGGATACATTATGTACCCATCAAGGCAGATCTTAGTGATTTGAGAGAGAAATATGAGTGGGCTGAGTCTCATCCCGAAGTTGCCAAGCTAATTGCATCACAGGGTTCAGAGTTGGTGAGGTACTGGACGTCAAGTGATGGATTTAAAGAGATGTATCAGGACATATTCGTTGATCAAGTTCGTCAAGTGATTGAGGCGTATCAGCCAATTTCAACGACAGATCCCGATTCAAATTGGGAGAAAGAATTGGAGAACCATGAAGGAAAGACCTTTGAGGCAAAGATCATGTGCTCTGGTAAAGGGTTGTGTTTTGATATCCCTACAGAAGAGCAGTTGTCTCTCAAGACTGTATGATTTAATTATGATAAGTATGTGTAATTTGAGTATGTCCTGGCGATTAATATAGAAATGTAAGGTCGGTAATGAAGATTCATCATCGTCAGTAGCCTATAGTAATCTTTAATGCTCTATTTGCCCTACTGCCACAAGTTGAATCTCTGTAATATCACTAATCGTATCATACCACTGTTAAGCAAAAGTGTATTTATGCAACTTGTGGATCATATGAATATGCAGTATTGAAAACAGCTGCTGTAGGAAACCACTTCTCCATGAATGACCCATCCTTCGTCCATGGAGCACTATGTCTTATCATATCATCATGAGTGAGACGCTCATCAATCTTTTTGTAGCCATCAGAAGGATCATCGGCAGCAATAGGGCGATGGAACTCACTATACCAGTTCTCACTTGACACTATATTATCAACTCCAATTGGCTTCATAACATTGCCTCTAAAACCATTATCATCAGTAGTAAGCCACTTGAGGTCTTGATCAGTATTTGTATCTAGAAGAGTACCTACTCGTTCTGTTAATTCTTTTTGCATACACCATGCACCACTAGCAAAACCATGAAACCCATCAGCTATCCAACAGTTTGGAGAGCAAGAAGGCTTCAGCCTTACCAAGTCTTCTTTCAAGACTGCTACCTGCGCATCCATATCATCATCAAAGTAGCATACCCAGTCTGGTTTAGGATCATTGAGTTTGGCATATTCTTTAAAAACTTCACGCATTTTGATACGTTGAGCTAGATGAGCTGCATTAAGATCCCCACCTTTGAATTCAGCTTTGTATTCACCCACACGATCTGTGCCATCAATTTGACGTACAGAGATGTAAGGATGCTCCTGTTCAAACTTCTTGACCTCCTCTGTATTGTGGTGGTCGAGTAGCTAAGAGATATCATATTATACATATATTATAAGTGTGATATGATGTTGGTCAATAAACAAAAAGAAGAGATGATATCAATACACCGATTCATATGGTAATAGACAATATACATCTACTTACAAATGTCATTCCATCGTTGTATTTAAGTGTGCGCCCCCATGAGTTGGCAATTCGCTTAGAACGGCCAAGATACTTTGGCTGTCCTGATGATTTAATATAGAAATGTAAGGTCGGTAATGAAGATTCATCATCGTTGGTGGTAGTATCAATGGCTTGTCGCGTTTCAACTGTCTTTGGATCGATCAGGGATAGCTGTCGAAGGTTTCTGCTGCTAGAAGTATCTTGCTGATCAACAACAGAAGGTTCGTCGTTTACAACTGCAATGATGTAGAATATTGCAATTGCAATACATGCTAGGAATAATAGGATAGCAGAGCCTGTCGATTTACTCATTGTATTGATTTAGTATTTAGTAGAGGATGAAGGAGTATAGGCTGCTCGGTGGAACGTTGATACACCTCTGCAGTCTACTACTAACTAGAGCTGCTGGTAAAAAGGATACCAAGGATACCACTAGCGGGCTACTTGTAGAATTCCCCTACGCCCGCGGAAAAATAACAATCTGTATTAGTACACATCGCAGTTGCCCCCGGAGGGCTAAAGCGCGTAGCGCACCTTTATGTGTCTTTGTAGATGACCGGACCGATAAGTGTCTGGGCAAAATGACGGGGCGTGTCACATTAGGATCTCTCATTTGCTCTCTCAATTCAAACGCAGTGCAAAAAAATTCTGACTTCTGCAAAAAAGGATACCGCTATTTTATAGTGTAGCCCTCACTCAAAAATATGTCGAATAATCGGCCATTGCAATAAATTGAACAGGAATATTGGCCTAAAATTGCAGAAGGCTCCTCTACAACATATTTGTAGTTTACAGTATAAGCGGATTGGTGTAGATCGGCCTTTGAAAAATGGCCATTTTTCACCATTCATTTTATAGTGTGAATCAGTTTATGCTTTATAACTTTTTAACTAACTATAATCATAACAAAGTAGTACCAGATTCGGCATCAGCGTGCAAAACTGCATCGGATAGGATGTCTCCACATCTATAATTCGACGATTGGAAGACCTTCATATTTCAGATTTGTTAGTGATTTTGCTCATTTTTACTTAACGCAGAAGTCAAAAAGGATACCTTTGCAAAATGCACTGCGTTTATGCAGAATACAAATAAGCTAATCGGCCGGCTAACTCTACGAGAAGTAGTACATATACTATTACTTCTCATCAGCCTATGATTGTTAGTTGATAGAGTTTAACAATAGATAAACTTAAATCTTGAAGACTGAGCGGAGTTTCTGACTCTTTTTAAGTATCAAGTATCCTACTTAGTTGCAATGATGAAGACAATACAAGTAAGGACCCGGCAATCATCAGCCGTGAAAGGATTAGTAGTTGTAGCTGTAGTAATATTGTGCAATCTATATAATGAAAGAACCACTTTCCAACGCCAACTGAGAAGAAACTTGCTCAATGATGCGAACACTCTACAGAGATTATACGGTTCGAAAACAATTGATTTATTCAACAAACTACACAATGATTGCAATTATAATGTAGATGAAAGTGAAGAAGATTATAACATTGCAGCTTCAAAAGCAGTAGATGGGAAAGAAGAGGATAACAGCACCACTGCAATTGCAATATCCTCATCGATACAAAAGTATACAATCACGGATACACTAAACGAAGCATCGTTATTCCGTAGTACCTTTGGTATATTGATATACAATCCTCAAACTGATAAATTTATATTATATTCAACTGGATCATGGTCTAACTTTGTACGAAAGGGACGGAATGCAATTAGAGACTTTGTATATTTATTACGACATGAATTCCCAGAACGATTTACATCCACATCGGATGAATTTGTTATATGCGTCGGCTCGGATGATTATCCTCATGTCAAGACGTCGAAGTTACCACATTTAAATGGCGTGGCTCCGGTGTTACAATTCGGATCTAGCTTTAGAGATACAAGCGTGTATCCTAATATGATTGCTATGCCCATGCCTGGCGGTGACTTGCACATGGGTTGTTTCTTACATTGGTCTGTTAGTGAAAAGACAACTGTATGTGAACGATTGACAACAATGGTAGATGATTATAATGTTGGTAATGAGTGGAATAGTTTGATTGTAAGTATATACATATTGCCAAAATACCGATATGCTTGACTCTGTTTTCTATATCTGATACATGTTTTCATTCATACTCTCAATCTCATGCCATATATCAACATTACTTACACAACGAACAGCCACAACTAATCTGGAGAGGCACTGATTTCGGTTTCCTTGGTTTCATCACACCGACTCTAAGTCAACCTGACCCCATCAAGATTTTACGCCGTCATCTATCTGAGAATGATAAAGATGCCGACAAGGACGACGTTCGTCGAAATGCCATTCAAGCATTGAATGAACAAATCGATAGTCTTGTCCCTCGTTGGAAAGGCACTGCCTTGACTGCCGATGCTGAACTTCAAGTAGAAGGCACAAATGATTTGCCTTGGGCTAACATCAAGTTCTCCTCCTATAATTGGAAAGGCAAGAAGCCTACCATTGGCTCACATCAGTACGAGCCATGGGAGAGCGTTGATATTGCCGTTGGTGAAGGAATGTCACGATCTGAGCTAGCCAAGTACAAGTATCATATCGATCTAGGTGGTGGAGGGGGCACTACATGGGGTGGTACAATCGAAAAGTTGAGTATGCCAGGCTTGTTATACCATCATATGACGCCTACCAAGGATTACATACACGATTATCTTACCCCTTGGAAGCACTATATTCCAGTATCAGAAAACTTACAAGATTTGAAAAAGAAGTTTGATTGGGCCGAGGCTCATCCCCAAGAAGCCAAGAGAATTGCGGATGCCGGGACAGACTTTATGCGAGAGTTGGGTACTCCTCAAGGCTTTGGAAAGTTGTATGATGACGTCTTTGTTGAGCCTTTGAAAAGGGTAATTGAGGCATACCAGCCCGTAGCAACAACACATCCCAACAAGTCATGGAGGGATATGCTGAATGATAATGTATTATCTGTCAACCCTATCATGGAATGTGATGGACTTGTAGATCTTATAGACTGTAAAAGATTGTAAACTAGCTTACACTCTATGTGCATAAGATATAATCATATCATATCTACATTATTTTCTGCCAAACATGGCACAAGTAGCCGCAGGGATGACAAACCAGGTACTAATTTGCCCTACCTCCGTTTCAAAGCTTTGGAAATAAAGAAAAGACACCCAGTTCCCAAAATAACAACTCCAAGGGCGGCAGCAGAACGATGTCTATTCATGGCTTTGATAATACCACTAGACCGTCTGTTGGGACCATTCAATGAATCATCCTGGTTTTGAGCAACAGTTGAACTTGGTAGCTCTTTCTTGCCAGAGTCAATACTTTCCTCAGCCACATCTTCATCGACGACTTCTACACTAGTTGTTTTCGCATTAACAGCGGGGGTAACAACGGATTGAGTTGGTTGGGAGGATGACTTCGTTGGTGGCTCCTTTTTTGGTGTTTTGTCTTTCTTCTTGTCTTTAATCTTCTTCTTTGGAGTTAACAGCGATTTCTCTTCCTCCTCATCATCTTCGGATACCCTACCTTCCTTGATGGCTTCTGAGAAATACTCTTCAACTTGAGTGCATGTCAGTCCGTCAATACTTATTTTCTGAAGCTCTTCGGTGTCAAACCGACTGGCATCTTGCTCACGGTAGAGCTCAGCCATATGAAGAGGTGTTGCAGTAGCGCCTGAAAATGTACAAATAAAGAGATAGAGTTCAGTGAGTGACGCTTGGTTGGAAAGGTTTAGAAGAGATATTGCTCATTCAGATAAACTTTACCTGGGCTGAACATGATTTCAACACGAAATCGCCTCGGATCCTCGCTTGGCTTCTGAGTATCCTCAAACAACCGGATGACAACTTGGGTTAGGTAGCATAACTCACTAGCATTTGCCAAAATTTGTTGCCCTGATAAGGACAATGGAGTCGGAACTATGCTTGGAAATCTGAGTACGTTCAACATTGAGTGTAGGTGTGACTCGGACGTGAAGTAAAGACGAGATCTAACTCGACGACCCATAGAATTGATTGGTAGATCAGCGGAGTAGTCCATGTTGATAAGATATCGCATATCAACCTGGTTGTCAGTTCTTGCGATTGCAAGATCGTAATTGATCTTTTCCAAAAGTGTATGACACATTTTAGACCCAATATCTCGCTTCTCTTCGATGGTGATCCCATATTCTTGTGGGACAACACAGTCAGCCATACTTTTCGCCAAGACATAAAGCTTTTGGAGTGTTTCTGTTAAACCCAAATGAGGATTGTGTAACATATCAAAGCGAACATTATCATGAACATCTGGAACCCTTGATAAGTCAAATGTGTCCTCTTCTTCATCGTATAGTTTCTTCTGAAGCAACTTCCAACGTTCAGTGAGTTCAAGCAATGTTTCTCCCTTATATAGCTTGATGCCTGATAATGTTTCGTCGTGCTCCTTACCCTTGAGCCCCGCTCCTCCTTCGATAACCTCTTCATCACCAGAGAGCAATTCGCCCAGCATTTCATCGAGTTGGTCAACGAGTTTTCCAACTGTCGAATGGATAGCAATCAGCGTCTTTCTTGGATTCTACGAGAGTGAACGAGAAGCAGATGTATATATGAGGAATGTATTGCTCAAAGAAAAGAGAAGAGATACGGATCTTAATCAACATAACTTACACCAATCTCCTTCAATGCTCTGTGAAGACTAGTTAAACGCTCTGGTCCAACTAAGCCCTCTCGTTGCTCTGTTGTCATCTTATCATAGTCAACATCTCTTTGCATATTAAGATTAATCATCTTTTTACATCTGTCCAGGTCTTTCTTCACCTCTTTGTTCCCGGAAGGATCAAGCATGTGACGACTATCCTTCTCTTTATGCACAAGAGAGACAAGAATTGGTGGTATATCTCCCTCTAGCTCAAGCATGCCCTTGGCAAAGGCTGCAGCAGTCTTCATGACTCGACCTTCATCAGATGTCTTAATCTTCAAATCATGGCGGAAGGTGGAGTGAAGTCTTAAAATACCACCATCCTTGTTCGATGGGTATAATTCATTCCGTAAACGATTGCCCAGTCTAACTGCTTGTTTCTCTCCAAGCTTTGTTAGATCACCACCCCACTTGACAATTAGTTGAAGCTCAGAGCACTTTAGAGTGAGACTGTCCCCATCTTCAGATTCCTCCTCTTTCCACTTCCTAGGCTTCATTTGCATCTTCCTGTTCAAGCCGCTGAACTTCCAGCGCTTCAAAACATCCCGAATGTGCCTTGCTTTGTATAGAGCGTCTCGATTCTTCTTAGTCCGACCTTCTGCTTCTAAGTTGGAAATCACCGTATTGACTGTCTCCAAAAACTGCACCATGTCTTTCTTTGCCTTGATCTTAATATCCTTCTTAACCTTCTTGGTGTGGTTGTGAAAGTATCGAAGGAATTCAGCTTTATCCATATCTCCCTTGAGCTTCTGCTTGGGAGTACGATCGCCATGTCGAACAATAGTTATCACACAACGCAGTTCCTCTTGATGGGTCGGGACTGCAACTACACCACCCTGAGACAAATCGTCAAGATCTGCAAGTGAGCTAGCCCCAGATGGAACGATAGATGCCGAGGATGCTGGTTCGGTTGCAAGTTGATCCGGAAGATTACGTATTGGATTGGTAATAAAGTCAACTGGTTCCTCATACGTATCTCCTACGCACTGGTACGTTGTGTCTCTTGGATCACATCCTAAACTATTAGTATCCTCTGATCCATAGTGTAACTCTGATACCTTATCAGCCTCCTCGTCCTTATGATCCTCGTCATCATCATGATGGTCTTCTGCCTGCTCTGCACCATTTTCACCCATAAGCATCTTCTTAACACGGTCGGCAATACTGGGTCCGCGGTTGTGTTGTGATTTCCTCTTCTTCTGCTTCCCTCCCGAGATGTTATCGATAGGATCCTCCATAGTAGCCAAGAGGGGTGCCAAGGCGGAGAAGGAGACTTTTGCCTTGGGTTTGAGTGCCGCAAGCATGTGCTCAGTCAATATCTGAGCGCAATCATCATAGTATTTCCGACTATTCTTCACGAATGACCAGCCATTGACATCACAAACATACGAAACTAGAGAATCACCCTCTTGAATTCGAAGGATGTCAAAGCCACAGACTTGTTGTTTAAAAACAAGAACAATTCTATTAAAGAAAGAAAGTGAGAATATAAATTTAGTACCTAAATCATCTGCAACATGTATGCCACAAGCAACAATATACTACACACTTACCTTCGAGCTATCTCCTTCTCCCTCAATGTCAAGATGACAGGAAAACGAACCTCCTTCCCATCTTCATTACGTTCAACCTTCCCATCTACAGTCGGACTCTTCCTTGCCTCGGCATGTCCATAGTCAGGTCCTACCGTATACATTTTCACATCCGTACCTTGAGTTTCAATAAACTCTTCATAAATGTAACTACCATCACGTCGAATATCATTAATCTCTGGGTAGAATTCAGATGAACGATCACCAACTTTCCTAAACAACTTTTTACAACCACCCCCGGCACTACCATCATAACACAATATGACAAGAGAAAGATATAAAGAAGTTGTGAGAGGAAAAGTATACAAAGGTCCAAACCATAGCATGGTAATATTATAAGATGATTGGTCAGGATTACAATGAAAAGTGTACATCTTTCATTGGCAGTATGATAATCCAAAAGTAGCTGTGAACTACGACGCCCACCCTCGGGTGCCTCTAATACAACACTTTTAATATTGATTGTGCTAGATACTTGTCAAAATCTTCATTCCAAACATTCTCAATTTGATACTCCTGGAAACTCATCATATGACTTACCTACTGGGATAGTATATGGCAATATTATGATCATCCGCATCGACTGGCTTTTCCACAAATGGCTTATTGATAACAACACCATTCACTTCGATGTGATCATCATGTTCATCAATCTCTGGTTCATCCCCTAAATGATGACCAGCGTAGGCAATATTATCACTTCGTATCTGATTATCATCATCCTCATCCTCGTCGTCATCCTCTTCATCCTCCCTCTTCTGAGGACCATCACCCGTACCTGAACTAACATACCCATCACGACTCATGAATACATGTCGGGGTACATCTATTCCACTCTCTTCTAACAAATCATAAACACGTCTTCTATCCATCAAGGTGCCTGTGTATCCAGTAATTGTGTATCGAGAGAAAGGTGGAGTTATGTTAGATAAATAGACATATGATATATCGATTACAATAGAGATGTGTGTGTGATGTGTGCATATCTTCTCATATCAAAATATGATACGCATTTATCGCATATCAAAAGAGAATAAACTCACGCTGCATTTTTAAATCATTCAACAAGTACGGTTGACGTAAAGTAACATACTGTTCAGCCTTTTCTAACGGGTAACCATTCGAATAGAATGCAATTAACACATCACATATTGGCCAATTATCAACTGGTTCATTCAGTATGATGTCATCACCGAAGAATACTGATTCAAATGTACTTTGATCTAATCGTTTTAGTATTTCGGACATTGGTTTGGATCGTGCTTTTTTATCCATGGCACATATGCCCAATCGGATACGTGTGTTGGTAAATGATGCGTTGGTGCATACTGAACTTGCATTACTTGATTGACGTGTTAATGATGGTTGATCATTGAAGATGGCCTTCTTTGTATATATGTTATTGTTGTTGCTGTTGTTGTTAGTATTGTTATTATTGCCGCCGCCCTTCATTGTCATCATTCCCCCTCCTCCAGCTTGTACTATACCGCCACCACTACTGGGTGAGTATGCCACGGGCATACGTATAGCCGATGGAGGGTGTTTAGGAGATGGTGGGAAGGGACTTGGATATTGTGCCTTTGGCAATGGCTCAGCAGACAGTGGACGTTGGTGTTCAATATTCACTTTTGAATAATCAACATTGACACGAGCAACACCGTTACCACCACCACCACCATTACTGCTGTTGCTTGCACCTTTTCCTGTCCCCATTGGTAATAATCTATTCACGGATTGCCCAATGTTATTACCGCCGGCGGCTTGATTAAGGGTATCCCCCCCTACTATTGGACGAGGTGGAGTTTGACCATGATGTTGATGCTGCTGAATACCACCACCAACGGAGCTAACTCGTGCCAATTCAACGGGGAATGGCAAATCGGATGGTAATTTATCCAATACATTGCTGCTGTTGTAAGGATAGAGGAGAAAGTGACGATGAAAAATGAAAGAAAGGATGGATAATGAATGTTTAGATGAAGCTGTGTTTTTAATGGGAAGAACAAAATCACATCAAGCACCCATACAGAACACACTCCATCATTACAATACAAAGAGAGAACCATAAAGTAATATAAGAAAAACTTACCGTCCAGCAGCAGCAGGAGAAGATGAGACTTGTCCATCTACCACCACCACCTTACCATTACTACTACTACTAGACAAATTATCCTTTGGCGGTGTCTCGACATCAATATCATCCCTTGGATTATTACCATAAACTTCTGCTTCTTCTTCGTTATCATTCTCCTCAGAGGAAGTGAAGATACCACTAGAGCTAGTAACCTCCTCAGTTGGTATAACTTCATCGTCAGGTGTATCAATAATATTATTAAGATCTTCAGCACTTGGTATACTTATACTTGATGGCATAATTGTAGTTGTTGTAGGGTTGGGTGGTATTATTGAGCTAATGTTATTTAATCGAGGTGTAACATTAATTAATTCTTGTTGTTTTAATAATAGTGAGGATGTATCCTTATTAGATGCACGGTCTGTATCCACTGATATGTTATCATATTCTAAAGTAGTAGTAGCATTGTTGTTGTTGGTATTAGCTACCTCATCCTTCTTGGAATTTGCAATTGTTGGTTTTGTGGATGATTTATTAGTATTACCACCACCCTTCTTACCTCTATTTTTCTTTTTTCCCATGATGTAATGATTTATTTATTAATTGTATTCTTTTATAATAATTGCAATTCTCAATATCACATGCAAGAAGATTCATATCGATCTCTTCTCCTCTCTCGTCGTCGATTGTCGATTACATGTACACGCAAATTGCAAATCGTATGAGGACCACAGCCAATTGAATTCTTAGGGTAGGGGATAGGGTAGGAGGTGAGCCGACAACATTCTGGGTGGTCTGTGATGCCGTATAAGCCCATGATGGGGTATAGTCTTGCACAGGTTTCTCCTTGTCTTGCTTCTCTTGAGGTCCTTTAACCCGAGTAGTCGGTTCGTCATAAAATCGAATAGTCTTGGACGGGGTATCATCACCAAGTGATGTGGGATAGATATCATGTACCTCAATATCAGTACGACTTGTATCGCCAATAGTGACAGTACTCTCTTTAGTTTCCTGGGTATTCCTCCACTCGTAGGGCGGGGGTATCGCACAAGCCACAACATTAAACATTAATATTTATGTCGAACAATTCATCTACTAAGTATGGTTATATCTAAACCCATCTTGACTGCTAGCTGCTGAATTATCTTCAATCTATGATGCCGTTCCAAACAGCACCACATGTGCCACTGCAGTTCAATTCATATTTCTATCTCTCACCTTCTCGTCTACTTCTTCTTTTGTGGTGGTGGCTTTGCAGGTTCAAGCATCCCCTGATCCTTGGTAACATCACTGCACTTCCCCTTGAAGTAGAAACGCAATCCCCTGTTCTCCCATCCTTCCGACACATCATCAGCTTTCCACCAACGATTACCCTTCACGACACGATCATCCATTTTCATTCCAAATCCTTGTAGCCTGGTCTTTAGAGTGGTTGTTGCTTTCTTGTTGCAATGATCTCAACTAGAATTCATTAGAGGGATTTTCATTGCCTCCAATACACAAGCAGCTACGTTTCTATCGTCACTTGCGGCAAGACCCGCGGCAGTAGTGGGGAAAATGGAGAGGGCAGTTGCGGTGATTTTCTCACCTTCATCCTCATACTCATACTCCATGTAAGTGACTGATTGCTCATTGGCATCGACATTCACTGAACGGAAGGCAGGTGTTCCACCTTTCTTTTTGTTGGTTGCTGTACGTTGTTTGTTTACATCTCTCAAACCTGCGGCTTGTTGCTCTTTGCAGTTTTTGGCATTGTCTGCTTTATCCCAACCTTTTGAGACTATAGTGTTTGGTGGGGATTGTCGAGAGTTTGATTGTGAATAAATATAGACAGTCGGTTATAATATAAACAATATAACAATCTTACCATTTGTGGAACCAGCAGCATATCTCGTCATGTTCTCATACAATCTTTCTTTTCTAGTACCTGTCAATTTATTCCCTTTCGCATCCTGCTTTGGAGTGACAGCCAACCTAAAACCATCCTTTCCATTACGATCATGGTCGCCACGACTTGCACTCAATGCCTCCATTTGTGCGACTGTTGGTGCTACTTTGAAACCCATAATCTTACAAAACTGTTCATGAGTTGCATCAACACATTTAATCGTCTTTCCCTCGACCTCAATCGTTTGATCTGTATAACCAGTCTTCTTCTTTTTCTTCTTCTTAGTCTGCTTCACTTCCTATTGATTATTAGATGTATATTATATATACACACACACACAATAATTAAATGTATTAGAGTTAGATGTAGTTATGAGAGGTACTATACGACATATAATATTGTAATATATAATAGAACTTACCTCCTCAATACTAAAAGAAGCATCATCCTCCTGTTCCTCCTCATCAAACTCCGGTGAAGGTTTAGTGGCCTAATGTGGTATAACATATAATAGGTATAATAAAAATCATTAGATAATTGAGGCAGTATATTTGCAATTGCATAAAATATGTTCAACAAAACATTAACTCACTTCATCTGTTTTACGTTTACGCAAAGTGTAACGGAAAGTTTTATCATCAACCTCCTCTGGTGGAGATTTAGCATCCGCCACCGCCGCCATTTTACGATCGTCGTCCTTCATGATAATAATATATGCTGACTATCTTATTGGAATAGGAGGGTGGAACAAGCTGATCACTACACTTTTAGTTCTTACTCTCTGGTCAATATTTGGAAACTGATCAGCGTCAGAGCCGTTGATCGCCAAAATTTTGGTGATCATCTAACTTCTATCTCTCCTCTATCTATCTTTTGCTCATATCATATTATGTTGGTTTGAGATGGCAGCAAGTACACTATCAACGATGACGAATGAGACCGCCAAATCACTTTTTTGTGTATTGCAAATGGTTGAGCCAATGGTCATCACATTATCATATTACATTGTCGATGCACAAAGTGGCGGATTCTACCCTATTCTACCCCCCCCCCACTAGTAATTAACAACAAACATATCCAACTTATTATTAATTACATATCAATACAATGTAAACGAAAGTTATGAGTTGTTAGCGAGATAATCTCGCGGTGCTCGCCAAGAGACATCTACTTATACGATTATACTACTACTCAATACTGATGTGTATTGCAATAGTGATTGCGATACCATTATACAATAACCAACAGAAGTGAATAATCGTCGGATTGAAATGCAAATAAATCTGACACAAACAATAAAAACTATGCAACAACCTTACAAACACTGTAATAACAATGGTAAAGGTGTTTGGAATTTTAGTAAGTGTTTGGGGATGTAAAATAAGGCATGAATAAGGTAAGTGTGAGGATTTACTTGCATACTGTAATCTACAACAGAGAATATATTATATAATGCAAATATTGTACATTATTTGATGCTGTATACAATGTATTGTGCTGTTTTTGTTGACGAAAGTCGAAAGTACACTCACCGACCAAGCTTGTGAATCAGTGACCGTTTCATCGCTGGTATCTTTTTGCCATCTATCATGAGCCGCAGCACAAAAACAACAGCAAAGAGCAAGCAGCGCTGTGCCTACCACATTCACCCACCTTCTATATCCCAATCACGTAATTAGTATTGCAATATAGGTTTGATTTATTGGGTAAGTTCAATTATTGTGGTGGTGCTGGACTATAGCGGCCGCGATAACAATTCTCAACCAAAGTTGTCGTTACTCTTTTTCTATCATCTCACAACCAACATAATCTTCATAATTTGCAATAGGCAGTATCAGCAGCCACCGGTATAGTCTGTTGTCTTTACACTAATACACCGTTCGGTAACCGACTACCAATAAGAGGGCGCGCATGCCGTATTGAAGTTGAAGGGTGGGTAAATAATCAGTTATCAACACCATATCACTTGAACCATCTGAACTTGATAAATCACTTTGCATTAATATATCATTGGTATCAACCCTAATTAACACACCACTGGTAGTATTGATTGATTTATATATACTACAATATCAATAGATATTAAATTGTACGTGTGGGATTATATTCTACTCTACGGTTGGTGAAATTACAATACAATATATTTATTTATAATAATAATAACAACATGAGTACAAATTATAATAAGAAGAAGAATAGTACGGGAACGAAACGGAAGAAAAGTGAAGCCGATAACGGTATATCGGATGAGGCATTGAGTGAATATTATGAGAAGATGGGGACTCCACCAGCGCTCCAAGGTATTACCCAAAGTATATTGGAATCAATTGATCATGAGGTACTATCAATCCTTTCTGAGATCATTACCATTAGTGCTGAGCATGCTCAATACACAGATCTCTCAATTGAAGAAAATACTGATCGAGCAGCAGCTTTGAGGGTTAGTGCGGAGGAGAAACGTGTCAAGTTATATAATGCTCTTGTGAACGTGCTCGGTCCCAAGTGGGCAAACAAAATCAACCTTGAACAATTCAAGCCCGACACCCCCTTCAATGGATTTGTTATTGAACGTTACCCTACTACTGATGATGAAGGAAAGGGACCGGATCATATAAGTTGCCGTAACGACAACAATGGTACCATCAAGACTCTTCTTTGGACATTGCCAAGGTGGTGTGCTACCGAAGAGCGACGTCAGGAGAATCCCGATGCCGAGCCTGCCAATTTCATCCCAAAGCATCAAGGAGTTATTGATTTGTATGCTACTTCACTCATCAAAGAGGACACGAAAAAAGTAGCACGTGCAAAGAAGGAGAATGGTGAGGTACCCATTACAGTCAAGGATCAAAATGAGAAGATTGCCAAGAAGGCAGATATGTCTGTGGAGCAACTTTCTGCCATTAATTATTGTCTGATGGGGTTGCAATTTGTACTCTTTAGACTTGAAAATGGACGAGCGGCACCAGTATTTATATGCTCTGAGGAAGCTGCCAAGTTCATGTGGGGTCTTACTGGTTCTAGTACGAATGGTGCTTTGGTGGTTGACAAGCCCCTCGTGAGAGGAAATCGTGGTCCACATGGTCAGATATGGGTATCGGGTGCTCAGATGGCATACAAAGATACAACCAAGCAAGCCCTTTGTAATGCTTTTAGATCCTATTACTCTGATGTCGAGCAGCGTATCATGTTTGCGAACACCCGCGTTGCATTCGAATTCCCGAAGAAAGTTTCCAAAGAAGCAATTGCCGATATGATTGAACAGCGCCGTAAGAATGGCAGGCTTGCTGCTACAAGGATTTATGAAGCTAGAGAGTTCATCAATGCACTACTTGATAGTGGTGTTTGTTTGGATGAAGAAGAGGCGATGGCAGTCCTTGCAACATGGTGCAGTGCTTCTCACAGTTTGTTCAAAGGATGGACCTTCTGCCAATCCCTGATTGTACTACGAATGGCATTTGTTTCATATGCGAATGAACATAAAATTGTGGATATCTTTACTGAGTCAGTGTTGAATAAGCTTGACGACGGGATGACGGCCTTATTCAAGTCCACTGCCGCAACAGTTCTTGAGAATACAAACAACGAACCTGTTAGTAAAGAGGGAGTATTTGCCATGTTGGCAGCTCAGCACAATGGGTGGAAGTTCACCCAATCTCTGATTGTACTACGTAAGGCACTAGTCAAAGTCGCCGGTGAATTGGGGATTGATGACATCTTTAGTATAGAGGTTGCTGGTAAGCTTGTCGGTGATATGAAAGAGCTGTTCGAGTCCACCGCCAAGACTACTCTTGTGAATACGAACAACGAAGCCGTCGGTCCAGAACGACTACTTGTCAAGTTGGCAGCTCAATATATGGGTAGTCTAAAAGGGATGGACTTCTGTCAGAAATTGACTATACTCCGCCAAGCTCTTGTACTAACTGCAAGGGTTGAAGGGATTGATGATATCTTTAGTCTAGAGACTGTCAGCAAGATTGATGACGACGGGATGAAGGCCTTGTTCGAGTCTACCGCCGCAACAGCTCTTGTAAATACAAACAATGAACCCGTGGGTGTAGAACGACTACTTCTCAAGTTGGCAGCTCAGCACACGGGTTGGACATTCTGTCAAGCACTGATTGTTCTACGCAGGGCATTTGTTCTTTACGCCAAGCCACTCAAGATAGACATTGATAATATCTTCAGTGAGGAGACTGTCGGAAAGCTTGATGATGCCATGCAGAAGTTATTCAATTCTACCGCCGAAACTGCTCTTGTGAATACAAACAACGAAGTAATTGGTAAGAAGCGACTATTCTTGAAGTTGGTCACTCCTATCTTGAATTGTTACAACAAGCATTTGCCAAAGATCAAGGAATATGCAAATATTCCTAGTAATATTGTTACATTAAAGGATAGTCGGAAAGTTCTCTTGATCCCCAATACCGGAGAGTATAAACAAACATATGCTTATCTCGCTGGCTTACGTCAAACTCTTGGAGATGATGACGCATGGCAGTGGGACCGTCTTCTCAAGGAAGCGGGTATTAGTATGAAGGCTAGTTGTTATGAAGAAGCAATAAATAAACAGATTGACGACGAGGCCGCAAAGCAGCTGCAACCGGCGAAGAAAAATGGTCATGTCGCTGGAAATGACAAAGAAACTATGGATGATGATAATTTCTTTTAATCGACGAGCATGTAGATTGTCTAAAGGATAAAGTTAATAACTTATCAACCTGTATGACCAGGAGGATCAATAGAGACAACACTACCTCTATCCGATCGCCCTAGGATATCTCCTTCCTCCACTTCGTCATACGTATCCAATGGTGATACTGATACTGATCTTTCATCTTCTTTTTCTATCTCTGCGTACGGACTATCCGTGCTACTTTCACTTTCATCTTCGTCGTCGTTAACCATGAACAATTGTCTCATTATAGTCAATCGTCTAACGTCCACATCATCAACAGCAACGATACGATCACCAACACAAAGTTCATCTTTTAGTGGACTAGTATCGTCAATTTCACATATTGACGTGCTTGGCGAGCTATCTATTATGAGTCGGGAGGAATCTTATATCTATTATTACCTCATGTGGGATATCCGGTTCACCTCTCATGGCATCATCCAGTCCAATCCTCTCGAAGGGGAACTACAGTTTTTCACGGCCGGTATCCAACATGCGACTGATTGTTGCGAAGGTTGAAGTTAATAATATTTACTTATTGATTTTTGCTTTCTGTTGTAGTGTTTCTGAAGAAAATACTTATTGATTGCTTCCATACTCGTAAACTTTATATTGATAGCTATTGCAATAAGAGGTTTAATACAAAAGTATAGGGGGAGATATACAAAGTTTTAACGCTCTTTCGAATAGTGGTACTCTCCGCGAGGTGCTATTGATATTGACAAGGATCTACAAATAAAGTAATACATCTTGTGTACTATTATTTGTAAGATATCTGCCTCCTTTGACGGTATTGTAGAGCGGCTCAAATCAGTATCTTCTTGTGGTATCTATAGAATAACAGTATTTGTCATCAACTCAAGCGGCGAGTATGTATCTTGTGTTGTATAGATAAAATATGGGCACACCCGATAGTTGCAATAAATAACAGTGCATCAAAATCAAACGATGATGTATGTGAGATGAGTAGTTGTTACACAACATGAGTATGGCAGACAAAGATGTGTCGGTATGTGCTAATTGCGGCAAAGAAGGTAGCGATGTCAACAATATATGCAACAAATGCATATTGCAACGCCTCATGCAAAAAGAAGCATAGACACAAACATAAGAAAGATTGCGAGCAACATATCAGACTTGCTGCTAAACATGCTGCTAAACATGCTGCTGAGTTACATGATATAGAACTATTCAAACAGCCACCTTCAGATGAAGATTGTCCAATCTGTTTTTTACGACTATCGTCGCTTGGGACAGGGAGGCGATACCAGACTTGTTGTGGAAAAGTCATATGTAGTGGATGTATTTATGCACCTGTCTACGATAACCAAGGCAATAAAGTTGATAACGAGAAACAAAACCAGTGTCCGTTTTGCAGAACTGTTGCTCCTAAATCAAGTGAGGAAGCAGTAAAAAGATTAAATAAACTTGTAGCGGCCGGAGATCCTATTGCAATGTACAATCTAGGATGTTATTATCGAGATGGTTGTGGTTTGCCACAAGATTATGCCAAGGCACTAGAACTTTGGCATAGAGCAGGAGAACTTGGTTATGCTATAGCTTATGCCAGCGCAGGAGAGCTCGGTTATGCTGTTTCTGCCTATTATGATGGGAGAGGTGTGGAAGTTTATAAGAAGAAAGCAAATCATTATTATGAGTTAGCAGCTATGGGAGGAAATGCAAATGCAAGGTATAATCTTGGAAATTTAGAGGGTCGAGCAGGCAACATGGATCGGGCATTGAAGCATTACTTGATTGCTGTCAGTAGTGGAGACGCTGAATCTTTGAAGCAGATACAACTATTCTACTCAAAAGGTCATGCAACAAAAGAAGATTACACTACAGCACTACAATCCTATCAAACATACTTGGGAGAGATCAAGAGTAAACAGAGGGATGATGCTGCTGCGGCCGATAATCGGTATCGTTACTATTGACGGCAACTTTAGTATCATCTTAACAGAGATAAGGATTGTCTCATGTATCGATCATTCGTATCAAAATAAAGATGAAACAAATCCCCAACAATAATCCCCAGACATAAGAATTTAATAATGTATTCTTTTATAATTCCAATTCTCAATATCATCATGTATAGGTGATTCATTACTAACTAGGTATTGCTGCACCTCTCTCTCTCTCACTCACTCATCTCGTGCGCGCACTCGTATGTGGACCTCACCAATAAAAGGTGGTATTTGGGCGATCGAACGACGAATGCCTTTTTTTCTCATAATGACCTCCTTGACGACTACTTGTGCCACCATACTAGAGCTCGTCACCGCCCTCCGCCTTCCTCTTATTATATTGAACAATACAATACAATACAATATAATGCAGAATACAAATAAACTGATTGGCCGGCTAACCCTAATTTCATGCATCGCATGGTTATGTCTATTGTTAATCTCAGATGAAGTCGATAACAATGATCATGAGCAACATCTTCGAAGAGAGTTAATGCTCGGTGAACTATCCCCACAACAAGAGAGAATATTGCAGGAGGAGGAGAATAATAAATCATTATCATCGTCAGAAGTTGTTCGATCATCATTAGATATCGATGAATGTGATATACCAGAGTGGCTATCTTCTGCAAGTGATATGACAATAGCAATTCGTCAACAGCAACAATCTACATCCACAAAAAGTTTTATACCACCCCAATTCTTATCAACTGTACAATATAATTTACAAGATGCAATTGAATCTACATCATCCTTTATGAATACAGTCGGTATATTAATATATAGACCTGACGAAGATGATTTTGTATTGCTATATAATGAAAGATTTCATAGATGGGTTAGTGCATGTAGCAAGTTATCGATAAGTTTTACTAACTTCATTGTAATGCTGAGACAAGAATTTCCAGAGAGATTTAGGGGAAAGATGAGTGACGAACTGGGTAAGTTGGAAGGATTGGGTTAATATATATTGACACTTTGTGTAGTGTATATGTTGTTATGAGTATTCCATTCTCTTTACCACTATCCTATTCTCACATTCTCCTATTCCTATTACAATACTACTACTATATAAAAAGCTATTGTCATGTCTAGTGGAGACTATCCAAAGTTAAGTCGGCAATGTTTCAAAAGCTTCCCTCATTCATCGAAATCATGCCAAGTTCAAGATACACCTATTTTGCATTTCGGTAGCGTCTTCCGTCGGCAAGAGAGTCTACCCAACATGATTGCCATGCCGATGCCTGCACATCATCTCCCGTGTTTTCGATCGTGGTCAACAAGAGGGTCAATTTGTGGAGCATGGCAATCAAAGAATCCTGATAGTGGACGTGGAAATCTGGTATTTGGGGAGGATTATGGCTTGGCTTACCAAGATCTTATACCTCAAGTTGTTTGGAGGGGCAAGGACTTCGGTAAGTAGATGCATAGGAAGATAGTGTAGGATATAGGCTGATGTACTCTTTTGCCTCAATTTATGATCGTATCCTTCATTCACACTGTTTCTCTCTCACATCAAATACAATCAGGATACCTTGGGCATATTGATCGTCGTCTTCATAGACCTTATCCCAAACAAGACATCGAAGATAAGATTGACCCTGAACTATTAAAATATCCTCAAGAGAAGAAGGCTGCAGCCACGAAAGCACTCCTACAAGTATATGACAATCTTATTCCTCGTTGGAAAGGTGTTGTATTGACTGCCGAGGCTGAGGTTGAGGCACACGCCAATGCCGCCCCAATAAGACCTGAGAACTTTGGAAATGGAAAGAAGAATGGTTTGCCTTGGGCTAACATGAAGTTCACCGGCACGATCGGGCCTGAGCAGTCAAGATTAGATGAGCTTGATACATACATCTCTGCCAAGGGTGAACGAATGAATGCAGAGGAGCTAGCTCAATACAAGTATCACATTGATATAGGCGGAGGAGGCGGTACAACATGGACGGGAACCATGACAAAAATGGCAATGCCGGGTTTGTTATTCCATCATGTCACGCCTACGAAGGATTATATCCATGATTATATGAAGCCTTGGATACATTACGTCCCCATCAAGGCAGATCTCAGTGATTTGAGAGAGAAGTACGAGTGGGCTGAGTCTCATCCCGAAGCGGCCGAGATGATTGCATCTCAAGGTTCTGACTTGATGAGGCATTTAGGAACCCCTCAAGGCTTTGGTGAAATGTATCAAGATGTCTTTGTTGATCAAGTTCGTCAAGTGATTGAGGCATATCAGCCCGTCAAGACGACACAGCCAAGAACAGACTGGAAGGAAGTTTTAGAGAGCTACAATAATGGATTCAAGATAAAGAAACAAGAGAAACCCGATGGTGATGTATCAACAGAGGCTCCTGCTGTCGCTACCAAACTAAGCTAAAGGGTGCTTATCATTTCGCTTTTGTTCTAGTTGAGGTTATCAAACATAGATTTCAGTTTCCATATAGTCCCAGAGGTTTACAATACTAAACTAGCGTTTACTTATCTATTAATGCCCTACTGCCATAAATGGCCGTCGCGTCGCCGTCGTATCATCGTCGTTCAGTACTCAACACATCAGAGGGATGACTATGGGTGTGCCTCCTTGGTCATTCATATCTTGCAAACACATATGTTATAATCTTCTCTCTTTCATCATCATAAACTGTGTTAACGCGCATCTTCCAGGAAGGAATGATGGTGCCCGTTTTTGCAACCATTGTCTATGGAATCCACAACTTAGAGAACGATTTCGTCTTGGTCAACGACAACGTTATGTGGTATGTTTTTCACGGTGCTATTATATATCATAAATCATATGATCTCTTATTCTGTGGTATCTCTTGTAAATCAACTAACAACATCATTTGCACACTCACGTCTTATCAGCCTCAGCCTTTCAGGAAAACATGGTTAAGTGTACACTTCCGTTGGGGAGATGTAAGCACTGATTCGGTTGACGGTAAGGTAAATGGTAGAACAGGTGCAGGCCTTTCAACATATATTGATGCCACAAAACGCCAGTTGGAAAAGTTTGACGACCCATCAAAGCTTCAAGTACATTTCTTCTCCGAGGGGGAACCAAGCACATTTGAATCCTTCCAGATTGCCTTCCCAACTGCAAAGCTTCATTTGGAATCAGCATCTTGGGTTGAGTCATTAGACATTATGTCACAAAGTAAAATTTTGATTGGTGGAGGTTCGACTTTCTTCAAGTTGGCGGCAGGCTTGTGCGACGAATGTACTGTTGTTACAGTTAATTCAAGCGCTCAGAGGTATTTTTCTTCTCATGACCCGTCGGAAGCCCTGCTCGCTCAACATCACAACGTAGAATTCTATTTAGGATAGGGAGATTCTTATGGCGGGTCCATGTGTGAGTTGATGGTTGTAAATATATGAGATAGAAGAGGCTTTTGTTGTCACTATCTACCAAGCTGCCGCCAAATGTAAATATAACTCCTCTGATTTTCTATAAACTAAGTTTGTAAGATACTTCTCTTGTACTGTCTTTCTTTTTGTGTTTGGTAGGAGGTTAATGTGTATATGAACATTTCGTTTGACGTGTTAAGTAATGCGAGGAGTGATAGCATATGATGTAATACAGTTCTATCTTACCACTTGCATAAAACATCAGATGACGTATAATGTTCATTAAATCACTGTTTAAAGTGTAGACTATCTCATTCATTTATCTCTTTGTGGGTGGTACTTCATCATGATCCCTCTTTCTCCTCCTCCTCTTCTTCGTCACTACTAGTATCGAGGTTTACATCTAATATCTTTTCTAATTCAGCCACAACTTCATCCATCCTACCTAACTTTGTTAATTGTGCATCATCCAACTTTTCTCCATTATCCTGCCTATCTTTTAGACTTTCAATCTGTCGTAATAACTTTTGTAGAAACCGTACTCGTTTGGCCTCTTGTGGTATTATTTCTTTACGTAATTCACCTGGATAGATGCGTGTTATCACAGTTTCAGATAATGACGATGAAAGAGAGGAGATTATTATATATGTTAGTGATACATATGTTATGCAGGGTCAATCAATAAAGGCAAACTAAGAGGTCAAATAAGGGAGTCAAGTCGTCGCGCCTTTATACTGAATACCTACATGCACATGATAAAAAAATACTACTAACGCGGACTTTCCTGTTACAGGTCTCTCCTTCTGGAAGATGCGTGTATAGTGGTTTGTGAAGATGAAAATAGACGTTGTAACTCAAGTTAGTGCATACGGCTTGCAAAGACAATCAAATAAAGATACATGAAGACCAAATGAAGCACTCAAATCACCAAGACATCATATTGAACACATGAATTCATAAAATAAAACAATACAAATGTGGTGCAGACTTTCCTGTTCTTTCTTGGGAATTCTAGTAGATATTACATCCTTTGCTTCAGCTTTTGAATATGCGTCTTCTCTTTGTTTCTTTCTCTTCTTTGCATTAGGACGGTTATCAGGACGCTTAGACCGGTGCTTACCGGTGATTGAGTGTGGCATTTGTATCAAAATTAATATGTTTTATGTGGTTTGTGATGTGGGGATGTAATGTAGAGCGAGGTGATATTATGGTATGCCGCCACCCCGAAGATCAGTATTATCACTGACGGCCAAGGATTGCACAATCAAGTAGGAATGATTATATTGCAATAGGTTCTATTGTCGGTCTATCAAACATTGTAAGATCAACTCGAGTTTGATTGGATGAATTATTGTGATTAGGAGAGAAAGCGTTTCATCGCTAACTTTATTCACGACAAGTTAGCTCTTCCAGGACTACTCTTTCATCATAGATGCCTACCAAGGATTACATGCACTATTATCTCAAGCCTTGGAAGCATTACATTCCAGTATCAGAAAACTTGCAAGAATGCCGGAACTGACTTTATGCGAGAGTTGGGTACTCCTCAAGGCTTTAGGAAAGTTGTATAATGACGTCGTGACGTCTTTGTTGAGCCATTGCCATTGAAAAGAATAATTGAGGCATATCAGCCCGTTTCAACTACGCATCCCGACAAGACATGGAAGGATATGCTGAATGATAATGTATTATATAGGGTTGAAATGTGATACAGTGTTGTAATCTAGCTTACACTCTATGTGCATAAGATATAATCATATCATATATATCTACAAAAAGATAACAAACATATCTTTATGAATGTTCTCCAATGTAGTCCATCATTTGTTGTACTTGTCTAGTAGCCAATTCCTTGTTAGGGTGGACGTGATCAGCATTACTGGTACAGTTCTCTTGAACAGACATATGCATAATGCCACTTGATTCGAGATAAGATTGTAATAATTGATTTGAATCTTGTATACGTTGGTTCATATCATCGTATGATGTACCAAACCAGTTCTTTCTAAATCCAGTACAAAGTAGAGTGGTGTAACGAAATACAACACGGCGACCGGCGGCAGATGCATCTTTTATTGCTTGAACTAAATTTGGCGCCTTGTTTAAGATACTTTCTTTCCCTTTATTAAAGTGGATATCATCTAAACCCATATTCAATATGACGGTATCTCCCTTTCTGATAGTGTAATGTTCATCGTTTCCTAATAGAATGTTTCTTAGTTGCTCGTCAAATATACGTTGTTGCCAGAGAAACCCAATTTTTGGTTGTGTATTGGGCACCATACAACCGCAAGCGCCAAAACATTTCCCTGACCAGGCCTAGCTTTTTTAAAGGGAGATCCCCCTGCGCCACAAAGAATCTTTTGATCTTCTCTACCCACATAGTCATTTCCTTTAGAAAACAATGCAGCTGCGGCAAATGCATGAATCCGAGATACAGAGTTTCCCAAGAACCACAGTGTTTCATTTCCTGAGAATGGCTGATCTCCATCATCGTTGGCGGTAGTATCAATTGCATGTCGCGTTTCAACTGTCTTTGGATCGATCAGGGATAGTCGTCGAAGGTTGCTATTCCTGTTAAAAGTATCTTGTTGAGCAACGACAGAACCATCGTCGTCATTGGATACTATTGCAATGATGTAGAATATTGCAATTGCTAGACAGGCCGATTTGATACTCATTGTATTGATTAGTATTATAGAGGATGAAGAATATATCATTGATATATGAGTTGCTATGCCAGAGTTATGCAGAGGAGGGTCACAAACTCTACCGAGCTGAGTCTACTTAGGCGGGAGCAGTTTACCCGTGTTAGGTGTATGGACCGGCCTATTATCAATTGCAAATGCATGCAAGAGCGAAGTAACTGCTCATACGTTTTGTTCTCTCGACACAATCGAGTATAAAGGTAGTGTCGATACTGCATTTCACATACGGAATCTAGTATAGACCCACGCAGTTACTACTACAAAGATAGTGTACCATTTATCAATTTCAAAATTGAGCATCAAAATAGATTTAGATGCGCCATGTATGCATCACAATATGATATGCTTATAGAATGATATGAATTGGGTTACAACAATGAAATTCTTGATGGTGTTGTCATCTGAAGGGTTACATTTGCTAAGTAATGTTGCTGTATGGCGTCATGACTTTGAGACGATAATGATAAGAATGTTGCTATGTGGCACCGTTACTACACTGATGTGATTAATTTTTATATCATGAAGGAGAATCACCGTGAGTGGATCGATAATAAGAAGAAGGAGAAGAAGAAGGAGTAAGTTTTTAGGTTTCAAATTAGTGAAGAGCATCGTATCAATCGAACATTTAACACTTTAAATGATTTCTTAGATTATTGGTACTGCTTCGGATGATCAACTCGTTGGTATTGATATCAGATTCAAATTCCAACCTGTTGAGAACGAGAGTCAGTTTTCACTATATTAACAATATAGAGATAACTCCTTTATTTTATACTACTTTTTTGCTAATAGAGAGTACGCTATGCTGGAATCGTCAAAAAATGCAACGGATACCATCGTACAAAAACTTAG
>Ga0214477_100186_pt1 | contig 43644 bp, 30 predicted proteins | sample M1_20Mar14CPVII9_FD_165058 | JGI IMG/M metagenome (GOLD analysis project Ga0214477, IMG submission 165058) | Marine eukaryotic communities from Monterey Bay, California, United States - M1_20Mar14CPVII9sort6BwellC16 | ecosystem: Environmental > Aquatic > Marine > Unclassified | place: USA... | reverse complement strand
GTATCTGCAGCGCCTGGGAATGAAGGTTGTTATAGATGTGCAAATGGAGGTATTTGTGTTGCACCAGATCTTTGTCAATGTGCAGAAGGATGGTCTGGCTATGATTGCAAGACCCCAGTATGCCGAGCAGATGTGACGCCATTGATTCGAAAACAACTCATGACGAACGATCCAAGAAAGATAAATTTATTTCAAGAAGATCCTTGCGGTATGGTTGGTTTCACCACACTAAGGAAAGAAGGCCCAAGAGGAGTTTGCATAGCTCCAAACCAATGTGCATGCAATTGCCAGGCATCATATGATGAAGATTTGTGTCGAAGGATTGGAGGACGATACTGTCAGACTCCTTTTCATGACCCCCGATTCAAACAAAGAAGCCTATTAGCTCCTAATGAGATCTTCGGGACACGCAATTGCTACTCGGGCTATGAAGGGTTTACAAATGAAGACGATCTCTTTTCATCATGCCACCTGCGAATCTTTGAGCCAACGTTCCTCCAGAGGTATACGTCGGCGGTGATTGCGTTGGGAACATTGACTTGTATTGCTCTATTAGTATTCGCAGTGAGATTGTGGATTAAACTTTCAAGGAGGAAGAGTTCAGATAGGAGGAACCGGCAGCTAGAGAGAAATGAAAGTACAAACGTTGGCCGAAACGCTTTTCAATACAAGATGAAACGAAGGAAAAGCGAATAATATTCATATGAATTAATTTCTATTAGATTATCATTACATATACCCACTCTCCCTATCCACACTCTTTATCCACTCTCATCAACCACAATCTCCTCTAATAGATCTCGTACATCCAACTTCAATTCGTCACTAAAATGAAGTAGACTAGACGAACCAAACAAATTAGAAGGAGAATGACTCAATATCCTTTGACAAACAGATTGAAAGATTGTACGATGTTCAGATGTGATTGCCAAAAACGTTGTAGTCTTTGGTGATGACGAAGCCTCACGTTGCTGCTCTACAAACCGTAAAAGAGTCTTGAAGAATGTAACGCATTGGACTACAACTCTGTTCATTGTACAAGAGAGATTGTTACTAGTAGACTTGGGCGTAGTCGTATTCTCATCCTCTTCGACTCTTACTCCATATGAGAGTGTACCATCGAGGATTGACGTCACAACTCCAACAGCAGACTGTGACCAGCGAGATGGCATGTCCTGTTCGGATTCGAGCCTCATCTGCAATCGCAACAACCTAATGCCTTCATTGGATTTTGATAGGATCAAGAGAAAGTTCATGCAGGTTGAACATAACTGTAGATACTCATCAGCTATATCTTGAGAGCTTGATGTAGAGGATGAAGAAAGAGCTGGCACAATGTGTTCCTCCGCATAGTCAAGGATGGCAGCTAGGATTCGTTTTGCCAAAGATGTATTCGTTTCTTCGTCCACAACTTCATACATTGTTTGACCTATCGAGCTGGACGACTTGATGAAATGGGATAGTAGCTGAACGATACGTCCCTTGATGACGATTGATAATGGTGACTGTGGCTTGGGGCTGTCTACAGGTTGGAGCTTTTTCTTATCCTCTTTGGACTTCTTCTTGTCATCCTTCTTCTTCTCTTTTGGCTTACTACTACTACTCCCTTGGATTGTAACAATGGGTGTATCATCTACCAATAGTCGAGTAGAATGTTTACGACCACTTCCTCCCAGCATAATGTTTGAGCAAGTACTGTCACTCTTCTCCCATGAATAGAGGAAGTCACCAATAGAAGCCACATCATCAGAACTAGTCGACCCAGCCGGCGAAGGGAGGAGAGAATCAAACCAAAACTTCCACAGGTAGGGTGTTTTATTTCCATGACAATCTTTTGTGTGATCATAGGAAGGTGCATCTGACATGAGTGCCAACACAAGGTCAATGGCCTTGAGTTGTACAGATTGTACCAAAGTTTGTTCAGGGCTGGTAGCGACAATGAGCTTCTGTTCGATCGCAGCGGCATCATCTTGTTCAGAAATATTCCCCTTCATTAGACCTACCAACAGTTCAAAGAATTGATTACAAGGCTGAGTCATCGTCATGGCATCCCATGATTGTTGTTGATGTTGACCAGATGAGCTTGATTGACAACTTTTTGTCCACAAAACCTCCTTCCGATCAGAAACATTACTCTGCTTGATGACATTTAGTCCTTCAATACGTGGATGAGAAACTGTTCCATCCTTACCCCTGCCTCCATTTTCAGAACTAGGACTGTTGGAACGTCCCTCTCCACCACCACTACTACCATCTCCCGAAGAAGACGACTGCTTTTGACGAGCTTGATAAAACCACCAACGTAAATCATCTCTAGCGTTACCACTCAAAACTAATATATCATGTAAGACACGTAATAGATACAACACGGCTCTCCAAGAACTGGTTGTATATGTAACTACTACTTGTCCTTCGTCCGATAATGATGACGAATCTTTGAGTAGTTTGAGTACCATTCTTTGATGATCAAACTGCTTGGGTTGATCATCCTCAGTCATGATATGATCACCATCACCATCTAGCGTAGCAGCACAACCTTCCTTCTTGTTTGTAGACAATCGATGAAATAATGAATTGAATCGTAACAATAATATATTCATCAATCCAGATACTGATAAGTTATCATCCTGAGATGATGTACCAGTAAGGAGGAGGATATTTTCAGGTGCATCCACCATTTGATATAAAATTGATTTCACAAATGTTTGTGTTTCGTTGGAGATTGATACATCTTGTTGTTGTAGTGCCTTGTTTACTTTGGTAAGGAGCTGCAATGATAATGATGTATCTCCGCTATCCTTATCATTCGTTTCACTTGACTTATCCATTACTGCTTCCACTACCATGGACGAAGAAGAAACATCACCACCAACAGCAATTCTATCGGGACTGCTGCAGTCGTTAGGGGAAGGAAGAGAATAACACCCCATCTCTTCTCTATTTAACAAATGTTTAGCTAATCTTTGTTTCACTGAATCACCGCCACTTCCAACACTACCACTATTCCCAGTTACTACAACTTGTTGATATTGTCCAACATCATTTGATAACTGTATCTTACGTTTCGAACCACTACTTTGTGATAAAGCCATATTATTATTATCAAATGATTCATTACCATTACCACCATTATCCAACATGATATGATCATGTTGATCATTACTAATACTGGGTATTACCTTTCTTGAATTGTCATCGCTGTGTTGTACAAATTGTTGTTGTGGAGGTGGTGGAGCTAAGCCATGCTGATCCCATTTTGACAAGTTGTTATTTTGATTACTGGCAATGTTATACCCCAAATTATTATTGTTACCTTGATTAATACCAACTCCATTACCAACACCGCTATTGATACGATGTTGACTTTCCAACTCAGCAACCCTTTTCTTACTCCTAACCAATGAGTTTTTATATTTATCACTCTCCAATCTCGTCCGGCGTAATTCCTCCTCGACGATATTGATACGTTTTATTGCTTCCGATTGTGCTACCTTTGTTTTATGTAAAGATTCTGTTTGTGCTAATGATGTTGATGCTTCTAATTCAAATAGGACTTCATCCTTTTGGGCTAGTTTGGTCTGTAATTCTGTTATCTATTATTTGTATGTGAGTGTATGTATACGTAATAAAGGTATAAGTTTATGAGTTAAATCAGACTAGAGACAGAATGAAATATCATGCAATATAACAACTTACCTGTTTCTGTAATACATTAGTATCAGTACTGCTATAATTGTTAGTGGAAGTGTAATTTGTTGATGTCGGTGCAGGTTGTGGTGCTACAAAATTATTATTGTTTGTGGTCAAAGAAGGCTGACTATTACTTTCAGTATAATCAAACCCCATATTGCCAATATTCTGCTGTGGATAAGCCGAATTAGTATTATGTGTATTGGTATTGTTATTGTACACATTAGCAGTAGCTCCCATTTGTTGATGAAGTGCACCACCACCACGATTCGTCATTGAATTATTGTTATTTGTGCTTATTGCCGCCGCCGTTCCACCAACATTGGGTACAGCACTCCAGTCGATATCATCACCGAATTCGTCGTCCATTGTATTGCTTTTGATTAGTTATTTAGATACTAAAATATTATGTACCTGCTCCCTACTACTCCTTTATATTTATGATAAGAAGTTTCTGGGAAGTTATTAAAAAAGGATACTGTTTGCAACTCTTCATACTGATCTACTACTTCTACTACTAGCTGGCTATGCTGATAGCAATATGTACACTTAATGCTATTATTGAAGCTTGATAAGAAATAAGAAAGCAGTGTGGATGTCACCAGTGATCTTGTATAGATTAACAGGACTAAGGGTATAGTGAACCGAAAGACTATCAAAATACAAGCTACGTAAAGAACTCTTTTTACCACATTGTAGAGCAAGAGCAGAGCTTTCCAACGAGCCATCAAACGCCATCTGAATCCGAATATACGAGGCTCGACGATATTGGGTATCCCACCATTCAGAAATTGGGCTCTAGCCAGAGCCCATACCTGGAGTCCTGTTAAAATTTATGCTTCGAGGCAACATTGTGTTAGGCTTAGGCATCTCTATAGTTCTCTCCCCTCTCCGCTCTATTTGTCACAATTCTACTTGATGATATATTTTGGAGTACTCTCAATAAGTTATGTGGCAGACAGTACCTATATATCGAGCTATTCATGATGGAGCCCACCACTTCTGAGAGGCTTGTCTCTCAACTCTCAAACAAGTATGATGTAACAAACAGGAAAGTGCTTCTCTCATATTATATGACTTGACTTCCTTCTTTCACTGGAATAGGTGAAAGTTGAGCCCAATAGGAGTTAAGAGAGAGGAGACCAAGAGGGAGATAGACTGGCCTCATGTGTTCAATTGGGCTGGGTTAAATTCAGATAGGTATCTCTGTCTCACAATCAACTGCCTCATCCAAGATGCTATAATACGAGCTTTTTGTGGATTTTTTACTGACTTTCTAGAAAGTTAGGAAGATACCGCTCTAGAAAGTTCTAGAAAGCCGTTTGGACTATTTTAATCTTCCCAAGGTGGTTCTAATTGGGAGTCCAATTGACTAACTGGCACTACTTTAATTTTCACCATGACGCTACTCGTCAGCTATCTTGCGCACGCCAATACTCCTAAACCACAATGATTGGTATTTCAAAAATGTAGGATCGCATGCCTTATATATTAAACTACAATATCCCCCGAGATCCTTCACAGAAACATGTTAGTTACTACAATAACTATACATGTCAAAAATTGATGGATTATGATACACTAAGCGGTCTATGCTATTTATAAAGCCCAGTCGCCCCTCTAAATACTTGTCAAATCGCGGTTCATATAAGAATATATATTATTTAAGCGATGGGTGGTATTAGAATGCCTAACTCAATCGACATGAGGCTAAATTGATGTCGTACGCTACCTTCTCATTTTGTTTGAAAAATAGAAGCTATATCGATGTCTCTACACGGAACAATAATGGCGTAACAACAAAGACAATAGATGGCAATCAACTACGGACATATGAGAAGATATCATGCCGCATATCTCGTTTAGTTTGGCCGTATGGAGCTTTTTTTACGGTGATAATGATCGGTGATGCAAAATACTTTACAAATACGCAACATTTACTGTTTTGCTGCTGCCCAGACGCCCCAATAATGAAAGAATATCGTTGGATTAGTATTACTATAAAATATATTGGCCGCCAGGCCGAAATTTTGGCGCATTGATACCAGTATTTAGTATAAAATACATACAATTCCATTGGTTATTCATTGGCAAAATCTACTCAATATTAATCAATTTCGTACCCAAACCGAGCCTCCATATTGCATTCAATACAAGAAATCATACCTTGGCTTGCATATATTCGGACTGTATACTCAGAGTACATATGTATACGATTTGAAGAGGTATAGAAGCAAAGATACCCATAGTCATGTTTTTTAAAATGCGTAACATAAAGCGTAAAAGATAGTATAACAAGGCATTATTTACCATAAAAAACAAAGTAGAATCCTCTATGGAACGTATATAGTTGTAGAACAAGTTCCATTTACTATCATCATCCTTGGGAGGACTCGTAAACCAACAAAACATAGGTACATACCAATATCATCCTCATACAAACAACTTTGTGTTTCATCTAGCGATCAAACGGATAATATTCTAGAAAGTTGGCTGGGCGAGTTCGATTCCTCGCGCTGCGCGCTCGTAAAACTTTCTAGAAAGCGCCTGACGGCGCGAAAGTCAGAATTTTTTGCAAAAAGGGAAGCAATCGTGTCGAGCGATTAAATCGACCATGCGAGGTGATATAAATGGCTTATGGTGTTATTCCAGTGTTCTTCTGTCCTTACAACATTCGAAGTCGTCACTCCTGTCCAGTTCTCATTGTGGTGGTCGATCGTTTGTGCAAAACAAGGCATGCTATATACATATTCATATACTACTTAATCGTACTACCTACACTCATCATTCGTTTGTAGTTCTTATCTCCTCCATTTGTCAAATTGTACAACGATAGGTATTATATTGAGCATAAGTTGTGTACAAAGAAGAGAGTGGCATTGCAAAATGAGTTGCTGCGTTGCAATAGTATCCCCTCCAACACCTACAAAACACATCATCCATCAAAGAGATAACATGGGTATCATGCTCGAGAATACAACCAACATGAAGAAGCGTCCATTGCATCATACCATCGTCAATGGGAATGATGGTGTGATTAGCAAAAGAAGCAAACGAGGCAAAGACCTTGCCTCCTTCCCGACATTGAGTAAGCCGCCGCCGCCGCCGCCGCCGTCATCGACCATTGCAGTGAAGGAGCATCCAACGCCATACGTAGGGGGTAACCACCTTTCTTCTCCAAGCATATCAATATCAACGCCTACTGCAGATGACTTTGCAAATCTTTTATTCTATGAATCTCCTGAAGAGTGCGGTACTAGTACCAGCAGTCACACGACAACTCAAGAAGGTAGTTGCAAAAGAACTTCATCATCGTCATCGTCATCAAGAAAGAGGAAGAAACAACGTAGACGTCGCATCTCCTTCGGTGCCGCCATACCAACCATTCATTACCTATCAAACGTCCCGACAGTACATGATATGACGTCTACTGAAAAGAGTACCTTGTGGTATGATCGATCACACCTTGAAGGCTTCAAATCATATGCACAAAGTTGTATCCAAGATGTAAGGAATCTCATCCTATCAGAAACAGAAGATGATAAGAGTAATATGTACAGTAAGGATCGGAATAAGTTCCGATCACTAATGTCATCCTATGAATCAACATCAAGCTCATCTATAAGAGGATTGGAACATCGTATCTTTCGTCGGAAGCAGACACGACAGAGTCTAATACATTCAGTGTTAAAATGTCAAAATCATATCAATGGATTGGCAAAGTTTGGCCATTCAATGGATAGCGAAGAGAGCATTCTATTACTGAGTAAGGTCAGTAGAGAACGAAGTGCCAAAGCTAGAGCAACAGCCCGTGTCGATGCCAAGGATGATTATACTGACATTTATGGATGAGAGGTAGAGAATGAAGTTTAACTGGAGGCACACTGAACTAGACAGGTTAAGTCTATACAATTGTAGCTTCAAATCATTCTATTTAGCTTGACCGCAATACAGTAGTGCTAAATAGGAACGGAACCGCACTATCATATCTTCATATTTCGTACATATGATATGTATTATTTTACCACCACCACCACCACCATCCTTGACTCGGTATCGTTCTCTTTATTGACTCTGTTTTCATACATGTATCCAACCATGCACGTAAGTTCTTCTCTTCAATACCATACTCTTTGTCTAACCTCCAAAAGAAAGGGAATGCAGCAGCATCTGCTGTTGTCATCTTATCTCCAGTCAGGTATGAACCTATCACACAATCATCCAATTCTTTTAGCAACGTTCGTAATTTGGTTACTGACCCACCTAGTACAGCAGATTTTCCTACTGGTATGAGTTGATTCGATATCATTCTTCTCCATTTATCAACATTTTGTTTCTCTTCTTCACTTAATTCACATGTCATTTGAATCATTGCATCTTTACCACTAGGGATTCTACCATCGTCTACTGCTTCTAATATCAATTCTGAATCTGCAAATACACTCTCCTCTTTACTTGTTGTATCTGATACTACCACAACAGGAACTGTTCCTGATGGATTCAATTTCCAAAACCAACCAGGCTTTCTGTAATTGTAAGTATATGATTTGAGTGAGACATCATACACATCAATTGCAAATATGTATCGAGTATCGAATATCAGTACTCACCCACCAGCTCCATACAATCCAATCTCCTTCATTTCATATGCTGTATCAGATGATTCTAATGCTATCCATGCTTTTTGTGCAAATGGACAACGTTTATTGGTAATAAATTGAGTTGACTTTGCTGCTGCCTGCAATGCGATGACGACGATGACATGATATCTTTGTTGATGTGAAATAATGACGCTGTTTGAAAAGAAGATACTTTGTTGACGAAAGCTGAAGACGTTATTAGTATAGATGATAATAGACCGATGTAGATGTTCATAGGGCGGCGGAAGAATCGGGATGGTGCTATCAATGATATTTGTCATGAGTATGAGTCATGAGATTCATGATTTGTGAGCGGAGGTATCTTTGACTCAGGTATCCTGTGGTTGCAATGCATTGTGAATCTAACTTCCCTCCTCTATCATGGCGGCAATCGACTCATTCGGAGAGGGTCATTGCAATGTTGCTCTCATTGCCGCCACTATCTTCACTATGCTACTGCCACTAACAAATAGGGTCATAATTTTTGCATCCAGTACAATCGATACATCGAATTATCAATCTCCCATACACAATACTCATCTTCTCCTATCCTTTATCACCAATCAACACAATCATGAAGACATCTACATTTGCAATAGCACTCATCCTCTCTCAATACATCGATGTATCAACATCACAACTTGCAAATGCATCGATCAAGCGTACACGTGCTGCTACCGTCGACGATGTGCAAGTATCATCATCCAATCCTCAACAACAACAACAACGAGTTAACACTGCACGTCTATTAAGTAAAAAGACACGACGAAAGAAGAATCGTAATCTACAAGAGATGAGTGTACCATCGAATGACATGATGAGTTTAACCTTCGATGGTATGTGTATGTCGGCGGCAACGACTGTTGTTAGTGGATCATTTGCAAAGAATGGTGAAATGGTTGCAAAAGGTGATGAACCTTTGGCACCTGCTGATGGACCAGGGGGTGGCAGCCACCTCTTTCCCAAGTCTTCCAAGATGCACAAGTCAAAGTCAGAAAAAGATAAATCTACACCAAAGGAGCCAATTGCGGCAAAGGCCGAAAATACAATGGGAGACGCTAAGGCTGGCAAGGAAAGTATCAGGAGAGTCAGATGGTAAAAAGTCTCACACCAGTAAACAAGGTTCCGTCGTCCAGTAAGAGGACGATGTTTGGAACAATCTATTTATCAATGGTTCCGTTATTTCCTTGGAGGAGATGATGTTGAAATCTTATGTTTGTTATATGTCATGTAAGCCGAAAGTAGGAAGAGTTTGTGTACATAGGTTAGAAGATGGCTGCTTTAGAAAGTCGTCCTTGCCTCTCCTGATTGAAAGATGCTCTGATGTTTTATATTATGTTCAGTAGTATTCGTTTAAGAAGTAAAGAGGAGATTGTTTAGATAAGTACTTTACTTTCTACTATTTGGTAACTCGTATCTACTACTCTTCTCTCACATGAATTCGACCTAACATTTCCAGCGACAAAACCCTCGTCACTTCCTAACAATCAAGGATATATCTAAACCTTGTATGAGATACTAAAGCGTCTTATATCTCTAGCTGAGATACTACTCAAGATTCATCTTCATGTTTTGTCGGCGGTAGGTATCCTCGGTATCCGTCATATTAGAATTTTGCCGCCACAATGCGGAGAGGAACAAAGAGACCATACTATACCACACGATAACCAATAACCCACTATGCTATTGCAATAGAATATCATTATTTTGCATTCAATTCAATCAAAACATCGTTATCCCATACACAACTACTCTCCATACAAACAGAACACACAATCAAACAATAACGAACTACTACAATGAAGACATCTACAATAGCATTGGTATACCTCCTATCACAACACATCGTCGTCGATGCACAACTTGCAAATGTACCAATCAAACGTCGTGTATCATCTACCACTGATCGTATCAATGATAGTATATCATCATCGTCGTCGTCTAAGCAACATCAACGAGTTAATACTGCTCGTTTACTAAAGACGACACGTCTTAATAAGGCACGTCTACTCGAGGATGATGGTAGTATGTCCATTGCAACCGACGAGAGTATGCCAATCGTAGCTGAGAGTATGTCCCTATCATTAGAAGAAACTACAGATTCATTTGCTGTAAGTGCTGGTGAAGAAGAAGAAGGAGGAGATGGCTCCGAGGCGGCTGGTACATTTGAGGAAGTATTGAAACCCGTCTTTACAAAGGCTTCCAAGGCAACAGTAATGAAGTCTAAGGTTTATAAGATGGCACCACCGGGTAGAAGACTTTTAACACAGGATAATAGAGCTTTGCAAGAAGATAGTTTCTCAATGGCCCAGACAGTTGATATTGCAGGTATTGCAGGGTCTGATGTAGTTTCATCTACCTCTTCTCCTACCTCCAGCCTGACCTCCAGTCCTACTGCAAAAACTATGAAGAAGCCTGTACAACGAACCAGTATTGTAGAGGCGTCTACCGAGTCAACAGGCAAAGCTCGAAAGGTTAGAAGAGAGCGTGGTCTTCGTCTATAAACATTATGTGCATATGATATGTACATATGATATGTACTCATTATTGTATAGAGATGGTAGGTCGTATGTCAAGAAGAGATGGAAAAGTGGAGGAGATCGTATTAGATATCATATAGATAGATAAAAGACTGATAGAAAGAGAAGATAGAGAGATAGAGAAGGCAGCTCGTGCTCTTTTTAGTTTAGAAGATGGCGCCTTGGATACCTTTCGTTCGCAAATATAGATAGATTGATGTTTTGTTTATTCAGTTAGTATTCATAGAAAGTAAATGAAAGTGGTTGTAAGCTTGTATGTTAATCGTAACCTGCCTCTTATTACGTTAGTCCTCATCATCTCTCCAGCGCAGTATCGAGGAGGTCTTAAACCACTGGAGGAGGAGGAGTGAAGGATACCATCTACTCTAAAGATACCTTTCTCTCGATTACGAAAACGGTTTAATATTTTATACCCGATCGCCGGTATCTTTTTGCAAAACGAATCAATAATCGCCACTGACTTCCAACCACTTGAAGACATCGTGCCGAGCCTCATTTGGATGGAAGTTTGAGCAATGACGGAGTGCTACTCGCTATGATTGTACCATTCATAATTTAACAAAGCTCTCCATTGCAACATCAAAATCGCCCATACAATCAATACAATCGCCTATATTCTATCAATCCACTGACATCAAACAATTGCAATCAATCATCGATTCATTATCAATCAGCCATCATGAAGACAACCAATTTAGCCTTCCTTTACCTCCTATCCATCACTGTCGATACAACCATTGCAATATCGACAACATCGCACCAACACAATCGTGTCAACAACAATAACAATAACGTACTACTAACAAACTCCAACAAACAACTCCGATCAACCACCGCCCGTCTACTACAGAATAAAAAGAAGAAGAATAAGCCACTCAAGAAGAACAAACCAATCGACATCGACGACGACGAAGATACTACTGCATCACCAGTAAATCCATGCTCAGTATGTTCCACAGGTCTAACAGTACCAGCAAATACCACCGCTGCATCGAATGGTAATACTTGTGCAGACTTACTACTTGATGCAGCGAAAGAAGAAGAGGGGAGTGATATTTGTTTAAATATGGCGGGAGCTATACCCACTTGTTGTCCTCCCGTTGTTGATGTTGAGGAAGTTGTACAGGAGGCAGTTGTCGAGGAGCCTGTCGTCGAAGAGGAGGAGCCTGCCGTTGAAGAAGAAGAGAAAGAGGAGGAGCCAGAGTACACAGTTGTTCTATCATCACCTACATCCACCGCACCAACTCTATCACCCATCACACCATCCACTGCCGTACCTACACCATCTCCAGTACAGCCATGTGCCGAATTAAACAAGAAACGTTGTCAAAAGGCAATGGATGAAACAGGACGATGTATCTTCATCAAGGGAGCGTCCGATACTGAAGATTCATGTATTGACCCACCTCCCAGTTCTTCACCTATTGTTACGCCCACTACGGATGCACCAAGTTTATCACCTGTGGAATCAATTGTTGAAATTGAAGAAGGGGATGTGGTGTTGATTGATAATACTACGTTAACTATTGAGGAGGAACATTTGGATATGTTACTTGCACCACCTGAAGTTGAAGAGGTAGAGCCTACTGTTGAGCCCCTCCCAATTGTTGTTGATGACGAGGAAGACAAAGATTCAGACTTTACAGTAGAAGTCATCCCCGTTGTTGTTTCACCTCCAGTATTTCCCGAGGATACAGAAACAGATGATGGTTTAACAGATGATAATCTCGATTCCAACGCGGCTATTCAAGCATTGGAAAAGGCACCAGCAACGGCATACCCTACTTTTTATCCTACGTTGAGTCCTACGTTGAGTCCACTTATTCAACCTGCTTTGGTGCAGAATGCATTGGACATTAATGGTGGAAGTGTTAATGAGGCTGCATATGGTGTTGCCGGTAAGGCTAGTAAGCCTCCTCATGGATACAGTTCAGGTTCTTCATCTTCGTATGATCACAGTGGAGGTTATTCTCACGGTGGTAAGGCTAGCAAGCCTCATAATGGAGGGTACTACAGTTCAAGCAGTTCATCATCATCCTATGATCATGGTGGAAAGTCTGGTAAATCAGGTGGACGACATTCCTATTCCTCCTCGTCATCAAGTTATGATGGATGGGGAAAGCCATATTATGTCTCATCTTCCAATCTTGATGCTGTTGAAACACAGAGTCGAAGTGGTAAGTCCACGAAGGAATCTGCCGGTTCCTCAACAGCCACCCTGAATGTTTCAAGTCTTACCGTGAACAGTCAAGCGTTGGCTGTTGAGGATGTTGTCGATAGTGCTGCTACTGTTGAGGAAGTTGTTGTTGAGACTGCTCCTGCTGTTGTTACCGAGGCTGTCAATACTCCTTCGCTTACCACTGAAGAGATAATGGCTCAATCGTTAACTGCTCAGTATGAACAGATGATGGCAGAACAGCAAGAGGAGGAAGTTAAAACACCAGTCTTTACCTTTAACCCTCCCACTCCTGAGAATGTTATTGCACCTCCTGGAGCATTATCCTCTCCAGCTGAAGTTGCCGTACCAGAGGGGTATAAGGAATACGTCGGAGCTGCTCAAGATGTAGTCACAGAAGCTCAAGAAGCCATACAGAATGTAGTCCATTATGCAGATAAGGACGCAAAGAAACAAGCAATGAAGGATGCCGAAGCAAAGTACAAGGCGGCAATCGAGGAACTTAAGAGTCAACTCAAGTTACAGCTTGCCGCCCTTGAAAATGCTCCGATTGCAACTCCTCCGACACAACCCAATTTCAGTGAATTGACCATCAGTGAACTCCAAGAGAAGGGTATGGATATCAGTCATATGACCATCAAGGAAGCTTCCGAAGCTGTTAATCAAAATAAGAAGAAACACGGAGCAGGAAGAAACAACAAGAATAAGGGAGGAAAGTCAAGGAAGCTTAGATATCGTCAATAAAATGTATGTGTATTATGTGTACATCATCAGCCATCAATCGAAAGAAGATATTTGGCACTGAAGGTTTGAGAATTAAGTGATTTGTAACTGTGGATAGTCTTGGAGACATCTACAGATTGCACAGTCATATATTTCAAGTCTTCTTGTTTTGTGTCAGCTTTAAGAAGTAGAGTTTATAGAGATGTTTCAATATAAAATTAGTAGCAATATGAATCTGATCTTTTCTACTCATACCTATTATTACCTTAGAAGATACTCCAACGGTAAAGATACTTACAACTTTACAATCTTGGCCACCGGCATACTTTTAAAGAGTAGAACTTAGATACTCCTAACGTGAAGATACTTTTCAGTCAAGATACTTCGGTCAGATTCCTTCGGTCAGTACAAGATGAAGATACTCCGAGGGTACTACAATCGAACCTCTAATTATGGACACGGTATGTTTTGAATAGGGGGATGTTGTCCAATGTAATGTATATGCTTGGAGAAGATGAAGGTGCTTACTTAATGTCGATCTCCCAGGCAGCGAGAAAGATGATGCTTTAAAACAACTGACTATTGAGGCACTTTCAGACTGAGTTCACTGCTGGTCTAAAGCGCAACACTCGAGTCTGTTCACTCTTTCTAGCCATAATGCTCATAATCTCCTTTGCATTCAACTCCATAACATTTTCATTGTCAATACTCATGAGTATATCACCCACTTGCACTTGACCTGCAAGTATTGAACTCGAGCGTACAGCTGATACATGTGTGGGAAGGCTTGTGTGTTGTGAGAATTTAGTGTTGGATAATACTATGCCTAGCTTTCCTGCTGGTGCGTGTATTTCAAATGGTGCATCTCCTCTACTAACAGGCGTAGCCCCTAATGTTGTGTAGTTGTTGTCATTCAATTCCTCGCCGCTTGATGAATATGTAACATTCTCTAAGGATGACCAGGTCTTCTCAACAGTGATAGTACCATTCATATCTCCATCTTGTTGTTGCTTTGCAACTTGCTCTGCCAACTGGGCTTCTAATCTGAATAAGTCATTTGCAACACTCTTTGATTCCTTTGACATTGTTGATAGTGCTGACTTTGTAGTCTGATATGTCCTGAAACTAGTTCTACTAGCACGACTTGCTCGACTTGTACTGCTGTTGACACTTTTACTACTGCTTATTCCTCGATGACGTCTGCTGCCATTCTTTGACGGTGGCCTTTGTAGCTGTTGTTCAAATGGAGCAAACATTGGTTGTTGGCTCCTTAGTGATCTACTACCACTCCTTCCACTTAATGATTCCAAGTCAGGTGCCACACCACGGGGTCCAATCGTTGCCTCAATATGTGACATTAAGAATTCATCAGTTATGTTCACACTATCATCATTTATTGGTTGATCTTCCTGTTTACCTCTTAGTATGCCTATACTACCAGTTTCACTAAGTGGTGGTGGTGGATAATGTGTACCAACACTTGGACTTGTAGCCCTCGTAGTTAAATTGTCAATAACTCGAGAGATTGAATCATTCGATATGTTTCGTTTATGCTGCTGCTGCTTCCGCCGTGATAGTGAGGATGATCCACCAGAATGATTACTTAAATGGCCAAGACTTGTAGCAGATGTACTATTATGTATACCATTCCTCGTCCCAACATTGCCATTGGGAGTAACAAGTACTCCTCTTGGAGAAGCTGCACTACTACCAGGCGAATATCCACTACCAGAATAGACACTACTGCTTCCTCCTCCACTATTTGGTGTTATTAGTCCAGTAGTTCTTCCAACTGATGATATTCGATCCTTTTTTTGACGCCTCTTTTGTTTATATTGTTCCAATATTTGATCAACTGCTGATGAGTTTGATTTGTTCGAGCCTATAGATCCACCACTCTTCTTTCTAGTATGTTGCTTTGCTTGTTGTTGTTGATTTGGTATGCCATTTTGTTGTTGTTGACTACTAGGGGCCGTAGTACCTGGACGATTAGAGACTATATCACTGTCATCTTTTGTTGGTGTAGACTTGAGAGGATGTTGGTTCTCCTCCTCTTCCTTATCATCCCAAACAAGGGATGCTTTCGGTATCGAACCGAACTCTTTTTGAGTATTACTTTCCTCGTCCTTTATAGATTCATCTTTTGATATTGAAAATGATACTTCGGCATCCCATGGATCATTACTACTTTCATGTAGACTGATATTGTTATTGGATGGATCAACATTAGTCCAAGAGTTGCCAAAGAATTCGTCATCGTTAACATTCTTCTCAAATCCATTACTGCTACTGCTCTTTTTGTTGTTATTGGTATCGAATGAGTTATCAAAGAAGTTGGTACTGCCAAAGTCTGTAAATGAATCAGTCATAGCTTCTTGTTGCTGATTGTGTTTAAGTTTTTGTGATGTATCTGGAGATACTAATCTTGTTTGATTATGAGCACTAGTATTTGCTGTTGTTGCTGTTGGAACAGAGGTAGAAGAATCAAACCATACCTCATTACTGCTCATTTGCTGCAATATAGCAGGCGGATCTTCCTCCTCTTTGCTTATTATCCCCTCTTTATTCATAGTATTATTTACAACACTACTTTCACCACCGCCGCCGTCATCCCAACTTGATATTAAATTACTCTCAAAGAACTCTGGTCCCATGTTGCTAATCTCTACTTCTTCTTTTCTACTATCAGTAGTATTATTGTTAGCATTGTTTACAGTAGGGAATACATTATTAAAATTATCACCATCCAATAATAAATCAAAACAGCGGGTAGTAGGGTTGCACCGATGATCCGCCAGAACAGCTACAAGTAAACATCATCATATCACATTGCCATCTCAGGAGGTGTATTTGAAATCATCTCTCTTCAACAACTGTATCATTCTATATCACATCATCCGTCCTCCCATACATTATACGTGATGTCCTTGATTATACACCACATCAATATTTCATATCGTGTGCTTTCTAGGTATCAGTGCTTAGTAAAATTTTATGTGCCTCGAAGAGAGGGGAGGCTTTTGGCCCTCCTCACTAAAAACTAGAGGTTCTATAATTTTTAGTGTTGTGTAAAAAATATTGAAATAAACTAGCTTATGCCTTCTACCATTCTTCTGATCCAAAATTTGTTAGTACAATAGTGGTTAAACGGCAACGCCCTATACAATGTCTCATACAACACCCGCTAATCACCAACCACCAAAAGGCGGTCGACCAAGCCGTCGGGCTGTGCAGAAAACTACTGATCGGGCCTATGCAATAAAATTGCAGGCAGAGGAAGATAAAATCACTGAAGTTCGTGCACGATCTAACACTAACAACTCACGTAATAAGAATAAGACAACTAGACGTCAATCAAACACATCCAACAATAATGATACAACTAAACAAACAATATCTAAATCATCACGTAAATCTGGTGATTCAATTGCAACAAGATCCACCACCTCAATACAAAATAATAATTTTGATGACGGTACACCTTCCTCAAAATATGAGACTCCACCTCTTGATATTAATACTACAACAAACAATAATAAACACCACCAAACAATACCAACATCAAGATCTATCATTGCAAATGATACAACCACATCCACCACCAGCCCATTTGTATTTGATTCAGCGTCAAGGTCTGAACCTAATAAATCTTTGCTTACTAACTCCACCTCAAAAGGTGGCACCTCTGCCTTACCACCCAATAAGAGGAAGAGGGTATTAAATGAAGATGATGTGAAGAAGAAGTCTACTACTACAACGGCGTCGGGTGGTGGTGGTAGTGGTTTTACCCGCCGCCGCCGTGCTGCAATATCAACCACCACACATCACCAAGTATCCACCACATCCACCTCAAATTATTATGCATCCTCCCAACATAATAATGATACTAGTCCAAGTATGGCACAACCATTTTCACCACTATCTACTAATAAAGGCAAGGGTATTATGGGTAGAGGTAAATCTCGTCGAGGTACGGTGGGTAAGACGGTACTATTCTCTTCTCCAGCTCGTGCATCCACGATTGGTAATAATGACATGCTCGGCAGGAGTTGTAGAAAGAGGAAGGTACGGGATGATGATGATGGATCAGTTATTAGAGGTACAAAATCAGGTAGTGATATGAGTATTAGGAATGATGTATGGACAGAATGTGATATTTGTAAAAAGTGGCGGAGGGCAGAAACACCTTCGGATATCAAATTAATGTCAAGATTAGAAAAAGAAGATACAGCTACTTGTCAAATGTTTGGTAGAAGATGTGAAGAGCAATGTGATGATAAGAAGGAGAAGGAAATATGTGCCAAGGAGAATAAAAAGAGACAGAAGATGGATGATAATGTACCAAACCTTCCTAATGAAAAGGAGTCGGAAGATACAAATATAAATGTGGGTGATGCACCTTTTGGAATCAGTGGTGCATTACTTACAGAAGGGAGTAGCACTTCAAAGAGAAAGGATTTGGAAGTAGTTGGTAAGGTTCTTTTTGTGGTGTGTGTTATTATAAGTGATGCATCTAACATCCACTTTTATAGCTAAAAGCAGAGGGAAGAAAAAGGACTCGGATGAGAATGGAGAGTGGCTCCCTCAAACCAAGAAGAAGGCTACCCGTACAAGCAAGAGGAAGAAGGCCAACGCCAATAAAAAAGCGTGAGTAATGTTCTCATACCCCCTCCTCCTTTCACTTCATTTACTCATCTACATTCTATTAATATTGTTTTATATAACAGCCAACCTAAGAAGGCAGGAAGTAACAACTCTGGGAAGAAGAAAGAGAAGAGGGTGTAAGTACTCTTTGTTCTTATCTTTATTCAAGTGTATTCGTGTATGTGCATATCCTATTCACATCTCATCTATATTTATCCCTTTAGATCTCGTAAAGACACAGCTGCTAGTTGTGTTGCGTCTGATGTAAGTCAAGCAAATATGGCACTATCAAAATTTTCACCTCCTCCAGAAGTGTATGAGTCTTACGATACGATAGCTGAAGTCGAGCTTGAAATCAAGACTCGACGTCTTACAACTGATATCGATAGCAACGAGAAAAAGCAGCAAATCCAAGTGCTTGAGATGAAGAAGCTAGCATTACTTGTACAGCATTTGACGCTCTTACTTCAGGTTATGCCAACTGAACAAGAGAGAAAGACAGTGATGGAGTTGAATGAGAAAGATGCCGAGCTCCGAAACAAAGGCCGATCAAAGCCTCTCAAAGACCATGAGAAGAAGAGAGTTGAGGCTGTTAGCTCGTGGAATAACAATGTACTATACACTCTTTGCTCTTCAAAGAGAAGTATTATTGACCTTCAAAAGAGTGGATTACAGAGTGTTGAGTTTACTAAGCTCCAACAGTCGATAGTCGAGATGGAGGAGTCCGTATATGAAGCCACCAAGGCAATGTCTTCCGTTACTACTGATTCAACTCACTTGTTTGTCAAACGCTTGCAGAAGAAAGGTTATAATCCACTGGTAGTTGAAGCGATGGACAAGCTCATGTCAAGTAAGTCATCTAGAAGAGAGCATGACTATAAAGGCATCTTACGAGAGAAGTCATTTCTGGCAGAGAGTGTATTGGAATCTCGTGCCACTGACAATCAAATGACGGGTAAAAGTTTAGCAGCAGAGTTCAATATTCTGGAGGACAAGCATGAAGTGGCAAATGATAAAGTCGTTGTTGTCGATGGATACTACGAAGATGAAGAAGGCAACGAGGTGTCGCCAGAAGATGCCGAGGATGCTACTATGGTAGTTGCGCCTGGAACAGCATTTCAGTACAATCCAATGTCGGGAGTTGCAGAACATCAAACATCCATTTCTTTCCTACATTGGCATTCAGGATGGGATGAATCTGAAGATGACGAAAGTAAGCCGGAGAAATCAAAGCCAAAGAAACCAAAGCGAAAGAGGTCAAAGGCGGAAGTTTTGGCAAGAGGTTGTATTACAGCATTGACTGATATGGATACTGCCTTATTACATTTGGAAGCAGGCGGGGGTGATATGACACTCAATCAACGTACACAAATGAAGGAGGGATTGGCCGTGTTTGATCTCTATTCTTTTATTAGTGACATAAAAGAGAATTGGGAGATAGAGAAGATGTTGTATGGACGTATTGTTGACATGTCAGATATTGAACTTATGCTTGATGGAATCATTAGAGGGGAGGTTCAATGTTTAGTGAATGAGTTGAACGGTGAGCAATCTCGTGTTGGTGTGTTTTCGGCGGAAGGTTCCCGTCAGTGCTGGTCTATTCTCGGAGCAAGTGGCAGCCGAGATTGTATCACGGTTACTGACATGCCTCATGGGCAACCTCAGTCCTGTCCTAAGATTATGATGGCTGAAAATTTATATTCGTCGGGTGATCTGTTCGACTACAGTGCAGGTCTAGGGATACTCCATACGATTAATGAATGTATCAATGTCTCTTCCACATCCAAGTCTATGTTCACTATTGCAGAACGTGAAGAGATGACTGCCGAGATGCAAGCTGAGCGTTACCAAGCGTTGAAACAACAGCTGAGTGACAATGCCAGGAAGGCATGGAAGACGAATATCAATAATTTGACTGGTATTCCTAGATTCTGTTTGGCTCAGTGTGTAGCTAATGATATCGAGGGAGCTACAATTCATAATGCAGTGTCTTTGTACATGGCTTGGCAATGGGAGAATGGTACAAGTGGACTTTATCAATACATTAACGATCAATCGGCTGCAGGGAAGGCAAAACGAAAGCAGCGTTCAGAGCAAGCATTCAAGACTTGTATCCAGAAAGAGAAGGGGATTCCTGCATTCTGCCTAGCTCAGTGTGTAGCTAATGATATCGAGGGAGCTACAATTCATAATGCAGTGTCTTTGTACTGGGCTTGGGAATGGAAGAATGGTACAAGTGGGATTTATCAGTTCGTTCACGACCAATCGGCTGCGGGGAAGGCAAAGCGCCTTAAAGCAGCCAAGAAGGCCCATGCTAACGTTATCACTGGCTCTATAACAACAACTTCATCAGGGAATTTTGTAAGTTTCGTATGTTATAAAGTGCTTTATACATCAGTTTGAATCTAAATCATCCAATATCTACTTTGCAGACTGCTGTTTTGAGTTTCTCAAATGAAAAATTCTCTGTAGGGACTTACACTTCAAGAAAAATAGCTGAAAGAGCTAAGTCAACTGCTGCACGAGTCTTGAAGAACGCACCCGACGACGAGGATGTTGATTCAGTAGTAAAAAGAGCTAAGTCATCTGTTACTGATTTGGGCTTGGAGACGAGTCTTGCTGAAAAGAAAAGGATCAAGGCCGAAGCACCAAAAGGTGAACCACGTATCGATGCCACAGCCACACTAAAAGCATGGCTCCTTTCCCCCGAAAACTACACCAATCCTCACCCCAAGCCACAAGAAAAACTATTGCTAATGCAAAAGACTGGTATGGATGCAACACAATTGAATACTTGGTTTGGAAATGCTAGGAGGAGCAATTGGTTTAAGACTGGTAAGAAGGGCTCTTCTCTGCCCCGAGGAGTGAGTAAACAAGAAGCTGGTAACTATCGTGTCATCATATGGTATCAAGGAAAAGATCGTAGTATTGGCACATTTCAAACTTTGGAACAGGCCACATTGGCAAACGAGATTGCACGGGGCGTGCTCAAGAAAGATAAGGGACTAAAGCTCTCTGCTGAGGAGAGTGAACGAAATTTCAAGTTAGCAAAGGAGGCTGCATTGAAGAAAGTCTCTAAGTCTAAGTAAGAACCGCGACTCACTACCTACCTCTCGTATTGTTGAATTTTCATACTTACTACCCCGTATTATTGATGTCGATGAGTTACTATTGAAGAGACAGTTTAGTATTGACTTACAACAACATCTATAGATCTCAATACACCCTTGTGGTTAATCTTTCAGCTGCTGATGCAGCCGGCGTAAATGTCCGTAGCTATAGGCGTTGCCGTCGTGATAGTTACTACTTTTAGTAGCACAAGCAAGTCGAGTAAAGCCCGAATTGAGTTTGCATATGAGTAACTTCAAACTGACCACTAGGCCGATGATCATGTATTGACCCACTTTTCGATGTAGTAAATAATGCTGATGTGAATATCTTATTCGAATCTCTAGATATATCTGTTGTAGATTGAGATGCATTTGATGATTGTTGTGATTGGTATGATGATGCTGAATTAGTGTTGTTGTTGTAGCGACCTTGGGGTGGTTGTGGATTGTATGTGTGGGGGGATTGAGTCATTGTATAGCTTATCTTATTATTGTTATTGGTATCCACCGGTAGTGTGGTAGTATTAGGTTGCTTATTAGTAGATTGAATCTCACCAATATGGAGATGATCATCGTCATTATCATCAAGACGTTGCATAGATTTGGTACTACGACCTCCTCGTAGCTTAAAGAATGGCATTGTTTTATATTATGAGTGGGGGTTACTATCTTTGTTTAAAAAGTTTGTTTTGCAATTCGGACTCAGCTCTCCTCCGCCTACTTCATATAGTAAGTTTTCATCTCATCGGCCACATCATTCTTTACCATTGTTGGTCTTGTTGATCAGCTCCTTTGACTTGTGAGGGAGTAACTAAGAGGAGACATCTTTCAACTTTCTCATAATCAATTTTTCAGATCTGGGGTGGTATCCTTCGCCTTCTAAAATGTTGCGGCCAGCATACGCGGCTTCCTGGCCGATAAAGCAAAGATTCATCATACCCCCTGACATATATCGATGATAAATAATCTATACTAAGTACTGCCAAGAAAGATCTAGCCAAATCGCCCAATAGGAGAAGATATTCAACATCCCCATCACCTCCCCTTTATTACCTTACACAACGCATAGGAGAAGCGTACATTATTGATATCTTATACACCATGTATTCGATAGCACGGAGTAGATTGATCTTACATCAGCGGTGTTGTTGTTATATTACTCGTACCATGTCCTCTTCTCTCGAAGCCGATTCTACACAACCATCAAAACAACACAAGAAGTATAAACCAACATCACAAAACTTTCCACCAAGATACACAGGACCTCAACTCCATGAAATGACACCTGAACAATTAGAATTGCAACAATCTATATTAAAATCACGTCCAAATACTGGTCTCAACGGACCATTCGGCCCTTGGCTAGCTATACCATCTATTTGTAATCCATCACAGGAATTGGGTAGGGTAGTAAGATATGAAACAACATTATCAAAACGAGAGTCAGAATTAGTGATACTATTAGTAGGTGCAAAGTTCAAATCTGAAAGTGAGTTTGATATACATGTTACTGAAGCAATTAGAGCTGGTATAAGTATGGATGTTATAGAGAGTATACCCCGTGGTAGATTGTTATCTGAGGATACATCATCATCAGTATTCGTATCAGAAGAAAAAGAAGACTTTAATTTGGAAAATGTTGAGAATCATTTTATACCAATGCTCATCAAGGAATATGATAACCAGAAACTACAACTACAAAACAGTAAAGACAAGATTGAACTAGACAGAGCAAAAGAAAGAGAGGTTGCAATCATTACATTTGCAGCAGAACTACTACATACGAACACTGTCTCGGATGAAACATATACCAGTACAAAACAAGCATTAGATGGGAAGGACTCGACATTGGTAGAAATTACATCAATTATTGGCTATTATGCATACGTTGCATATACCCTAAATGTGTTCAAGATTCCTACCAGTAGATAGCGGTGTCGGTTGATTTTACTAGCTGATTTCATTACATCTTTGGAAAGGCTGAGTCCAAGAATACTTTTTTAGCAACTCCAATTTTCCCCTGAAGAAAAAGATATATTATAGACACGAGGATGTATGAATAAACACAAGGGATCAGGAGATGAAAGAACAAATAAGAGATAGATCGAAGACAATCATCTTACCATGACGAGAAAGAACACATCCCTAAAGTTGGAAAACAATGAAGAGCCTACTTCTAAGTATCCCAATAAAGCCGCCTTGACGGTAATTGAAGTGGTCGGTAGCCATCGTCTATTTTCATATTCCTTTAATAGTGCTTTCAAATCTGGTTTGGATGATGATGTACTACTGACTTGTGAGTTGTATTCAAATATTTTAGCTGCCAGTGAGCAAGAGTCTTGCATCGCTTGATTGGCACCCTGGCCAAGGAAGGGAGGCATTGCATGTGCGGCATCTCCAGTCAGCACCGCAAACTTTGGATTATCATCCTTGACGGATGCCTTTATCTCACGCACCCATCCATTCAATGTGAAAGGATTGTAGAAGTAAACTCCTAAGTCAAAGAACCTGTCACTCTTTTCAACGATACTTGCAACATCATTCCCAGGGATTGATGATGTTTGTAATATCTTCAAACATTCTTGAATCTTATCTTTTGGTATACGTTTGTTTTGTGTCCAGTCAACATTTTCATCAAGCGGCTTTGCTAGATCCATACTTGTTCTCTTTGAAGTAGCGATACTATCCTCCTCGGCACGCTTTTGTCTTTTAAATGGACCAATATAATTCTCATCAGGATAAACTAAGAATGCACCCTTGGCTCTAGACTTATCCGCACCATACGTAGATGTCAATGCATACGCGCCATTTCCAAAGTGTTGAGTAAATGTGCATACCTCGTCAGCATCTTTCGCATCTTCTTGAATTGCAAATGTAATTCTCAATCCTGAATATATCGCCGCCTCTTTCTTCTCTGCTTGTATACTACCATTGTTGACATATTGACGTACCGCCGATTGTATTCCATCACATCCAACGATTAAATCATATCCAGATGATTGTGTTCCGTCTGTGAATTGACACGTTATTCCCTCTTCTCCCTCTTTGTTGGATATGTCACATAATCGTTTATCAAATTGAACGTCAATGTTGTGTTCCTTTGATAATTCTGTTTGCATTATACGCTGTAATGTTCCACGGAGTATAGTGTAGGCGAATATCTCGCCATCTTCTGCTACCAAGCCATCCATTTGCTTATTTTCAATACCACCATTCTCAGCTTCTTCTTTAGCAATCTTTTCTTTATCGGCAGTATCCCTCTCTTTAATTGCACGTTGCAAATCTAATTCAAATATCTTCCAACTATCATTAGTACTTCCAAACCATGGACGGCATGTAGATACAACCTTTTGCAATGGTATTGATGCATCTGATACTTGTCTTTGTAACTTTGGTGAGATTTTACATAGTGCTGCAATGCCTCCGGTTAATTGTATCCCTGTGAATTGTAGTACAGTGTAGTATATTAGTTTGATATAAAATGGAGAGAACACAAGATGTGTGTATTAAAAAAACTCATACCTGACCCAGACTTCTCATCAAGATCTTGTCTTGAATCAAAGATATCAATTTGTATCGGCTTAGCATTACCGTCATCATTCATTAAATTAATAGAACGCAATGCATGTGCTAATGATAATCCGGCGATACCCGCGCCTATTATGGCTACTCTTTCTGTCGGTTGCTGCCGAGTTGATTTAGTTGGTATATCATTAAGAGTTGTTGATTTGAGTTTGGTATTCGCCACTCGACTGAGACGGCTACCTATTTTATCATTTCGTCGTATGGAAGAAAATGCAATAGCGGACTGCACTACCAGTCCTAGGATGAAGAGGCACGTTATTAGTAGCCACGCCATGGTGAAAGAAGAGTAGAAGCAAATAAGCAACCCAATCAGTTTAAGTAAGGGGGAGGAAGTGAAATGGCGACACAACGAAGATATGAAAATTTAGTGAGACAAAATTCAAAATGGCAACACATGGTAGTAGTTCAGAATCTCAATAGCTCTCATATCACTTCTTGGATTAATAGTAGCATAAGATATTGCAATAAATTTCGATACTATCTCTTGACTATTTGATCACATCTTGTGCACAAAAGACAAGTACTCACATCTTGTAATTACATCATACAATGCAGCTAAGCTCAATCCTTATCTTGACGGCTGTCATACTACCACATACTACCTCTGCTGAATGCAACCTCTGTCCAGATGGTATCACAGTAGATGAAAATTTACAACCATTGCTAGATGCAGGGGATGAATCAACATGTAAGGATCTAATTGAATTAGCCGTTTCGATGAGCGATGCAACAGGAGGTGACGAGTTTTGTGAATCAATGAAGTTAACCACGGAAATATTGTGCTGCCCCAAACCTAACGATAATCCATGCAACATCTGTGCTGGTGGAATCACGGCAGAAGATGAGTTTGCCGCGGTCTCGGAAGATATGTCTTGTAAAGATTTAGTCGAATTGACAGCTCAGATGTTTAGTGCTGATGATGAAATGTGTGAGGCAAGTAAAATGAATGAGGCATTTTGCTGCCCCGAAGAGGCTGCTGCGGCCAATGAAGACGGATGTAAGATTTGTGAGGACGGAATCACTGTTGGGGAAAACTTTATACCTGATTTTGGAGACGACAGTGCCGATGCAACGTGTGAGCAGATAGTTGCCTTGACGTCGCAGTTATTTAGTGAGGGAGACGAGGGCTGTGAAGCAAGTAAGGCAAATGAGATAGCCTGCTGCCCTCAGGTTCAAGCTAATCCTTGCTTAATCTGCCCCAACGGTATTAGCGTGGCTGAAGATTTACAGCCATTCCTTGAAGATGAAGATGAAATGACGTGTAAGGAGCTCGTTGACATGTTTCTTAACTTTGATAAAGATGATGCAATTTGTAAATTGTCTTTGCAGGAAGCTGCCGAAACTGAGAACCCCTGTTGTCCCTCGTCTGTTACAGCTGATCAGTCTGGTGGCGGCGAGTCTACTATTAATGAGGATCCTGTTGATAATGAGAATAAGGAACCCGCTGCAAGTGATGGGGATGTACTTGCTAAATCTGAGACTGCAAGCTCAGCAGCAAATGGTGTAGTCGGTGGATTAGTAGTTTTCATCCCTGTTGTATCGATGGTCTCTTTCTTGTAAGTTACTAACGGTTGGGATAAGAGTAAAATGTGTATCGTAACATTACTTTAAGTACTTATGCAATTGCTATGGTGTGCTTGTGTTGACAGTCAGAAGAACCTTTCCGTTTGACATTTTTGCATTATCCTTCTTCCAATTCCAGTTCACCATTATCATCAGCATCTCCCTTTCTCCGACATGGGTTGTTTATATTGAGTACATGACACAGGGAATCCATTTTATTGTTGTTCTCTGCTCTATGAGAGCTATATCGAGGTTGAAAGTATACTATGGCATTAAATAAACCCATACATGGTGTTAAGACGGTATAGAAATAGAAGAAGGTGTTGAACACTTGTGCATGATGTGGCGTATCCACAGAATTCAGGATAAGGAAAACGTAGTACCAAATGTATGCTAGAAAGAATGCCCCTGAAAAGTGTATTCCTCTCCATGCTTAACAATATAATGTTGAGAATTTGCAAGGGTTGTGAGGGGAAATAACATATCACAAGATCAAACTTACCTGCTTTGCGAGTGTATGTTCTCGTGACATGTTGACTACTAACCGCATATCGATCTCCCTTCTTCTCTTGACTATACACCGCATAAACCAGAAGGCTCATAAACACAACAATAGCCAAACCGCATATCAAAGCATATCCGTTCTTTGTTAATTGAAGAGCACGAGCATTGCCACCTCTTGTACATTCAATGTCATTAAAGAAACAGGAAGCGGGATAAGGCATTATGGTACAATGGATTTTACCAATGTTGTACATTTCCAAGAATAGTGGGGCTAATGAAAATCCCAACGAGATAAGTATCGGTGGCAATCCGAAAGCTAATTGTATTTTCAATCTCGACATCATTTCTTCTGACAAGTTCCATTTGACAATCAGCCAATAAAGAAGAGCCAAAGCTGTATATGCTGTCACAAAGTATATGAAATGCCATGTAACAAAGAAGCCTTGCATATTACAGGTGACTTGATTTCCAGCGGCGACTACCAATTATGTGTGGTTGAATTTATTGTATAGAAATTAGAGCACATAAAACATGTGTATATGCACAATATAAACATTAAAACTTACAAGGCGCCTGACCTCGTGGAACCATCCAAGTAGTCATGAAGAAACTGAAGAATGCCCCAAATATATCGTTAACCGAGATGCCAAACAATATTGCATTAGTAAGTGATATTGATTTCTTGTTTTCCTTATTCCGTCTTATAATCACATCACGAACTAGAAATATTGATGATATAATTGATATTGTAGCTCCGAACTTGGGCAATATTGCCCATGCTATCCAACTTGGTTCATTATCTGTTAATGTTCTATGGCCGATAGTATAGCTGCTGTATTGCAAAAGATTCAGAGTGCCTTCTCCAAACATTTTTTTGAGGTAGTGTATCAAATGATAAATGACTATACTATAAATTATCACATTCAATTCTTATTTGTATAATTAGTATGCGTACTATCAGATAACTTATCAAATGATGGGTATGTTTGTTCCTGTTTGACGTTGTGTCTATCCCTGCGTGTAATTTTAACACCATAGATGTATTTATCTTGTGACTTGTGACAAAAATATCTTTTGCTCAGGATATCGTTAAAAGGAAACCTCTCTGTCGTCATAGCATAGGAAGAAAAGATATGATGGTTGGTGGTGCATAAGGATTCGACTGGAGATAGTAGATGTGTCAGGCAGTATGGTATATAGGCTAAGTTAACATATGCCTGCTTTATCCGTCAGTTTGATTGTATCATCTTTCAATTCCCCCAATCATCACTTTAACGGCGGTACCAATGTCCTTCAAAGTTAAAGTAGAGCGACAACACACCTCTCTCAAATGTACATCGGAATCCCTTCTTCCGACTTTTATTCCACTGCCGATTGATAATCTTAAACGCCACATCCTCATATGGTGGTCCTGCACTAAATCTCAATATACAAAAGTCATCAGTATCAGCTCGTTCCAAAAAGTATTGAGGCGTAGTTGTCTTATCAATAAGGTCTGGATAAAAGACATTAAACTTGTATCCCTGAACAATCTTGGGTGGAGGATTGTCATGATCATAATGTGTCTTATTGTAGGCATTCCAATCATACCCGGTTTTAACTCTGTTGAAGTATCGTGGTTTACGTGGACGGTACTTATCTTGCCAGGCATATGTAAGTGACGATCCGTCAGCATTCTTGATGTTGACATCAATCTCATCATTTAGACCTAATTCCTCCTCGAGGTTGCCAAAGTCTGGTTCTACTCCCTGTGCCAATGGCAAGGCTTCCGCAGCAGGGTTATTATCTTTGTTGGTAGATGATGATGCTGCTGCCTCCTTTTCATCAATCTCACCCGACAATGCCTTCTTATGCAATTCTTCCCTCTTCACTTCCAACTTTTCAAGTTGTCGTACCAACATCTTCGAATGTATCTCCGATAATTCTATTTTGGCCAAATGCACCAACAATTGATCTAACACCGTACTCCAATAATCAGTATCAACTACACCATTATCATCAAATCGTGGCTGCTGCTGCTGTTGTCCACCTCCACCGCCACGTAACTTTTGTTCAATATCATTCTTCATCACCAATAAATCATTTTTACTCTGTCCTTTGAACAAATCATGTATATCCTTCACTAACGAGGCATGTTCACCATTATCACGTCCACCAGTCTGTAAGAATTTAATTTCATCTTGTGTAACTGTTTGTAATGCATCCCAATATTGTATAATTGCATTATTACTTTCTCCTTCTTCTCCATTATTGCCACCAAGATCGTCAGCGGCAGCCTCTCGTTCCAACTTTTGAAAAGCATCAATATCCACCAACAACTCTTTCAATTCTACCAATTTTAAATCTTTTAATAATGTATATGGCTCCTCCAAGTTACTTTCGAGTGTTTCCAATTCTTCGAGTGCATTATACTTTTCTTGATATTTAACTTTTGCACGATTTTCCTTCTCGGATGTGGATAAACCGAAGAGTAACATGTTCTGTGCTAGTACGTCGACGGGTTTTTCGCGACCTTCTACTAAGCGTATTGCTGATCTTTGACGTTGTTGTTGTAGGTGGAATTCTATGTATACGGGGTGAGATTAATTAGATAGATATGAAAAATGTGCATATGATGTGCACACACTCCCCTACACCCTACACAAACAATTAACAAATAAACACAAACAAAATAAAAGACATACCTTCCTCCTTCTTAGCCCATTCATCATAATTTTCCAATTCCTTCATACGACTTTCCTCGGCCCTCAAACGTTCCATCTCCTCCATATGTAGCTCACGCTGCTGTCGTCTATTACGTACCTTTTCAATTTCGAGAAAGGTATGTTCCTGTTGATCTCTACGGCCAGTTTTTGTCTTTGCTGCACCATTTGAACTACTTGATGGACCGTATGGATTGTTATCTCCTCCATTAGTAGCATCCTTAGTATCCTTTGGTGGTGGTTTAGCAACAACTTGCTGCTCCTTCTTCTTCCAAGTAAAAGTTTCATGTAAATTCGGATCCCTAAAAGGATTATCTTCAGGCGTGTAACCAAAACGGGCTGTTATACGTGCCGCTCGACGTTTCGATCGTCGTTCCTCACGTTCTTCTAATGTTTCATTACGTGATGATAATTTGGATAATAGTTTTTGATTTACTTGTTTGTTATTGGTGGAAGTGGTTGTGGATGGTTTGGACCTCTTTTTAGATCGTTTCTTTTTCTTTTTACGCCGTTCTTCTGATGATGAACTGCTGCTACTACTGGAAGAACTACTTGACGATGAGGATGAAGATGAGGAAGGTGATCTACGCCGTCTCCTCTTCTTACTCTTTGATCGACGTGATGATGATCGATGTCTACTGCTTGACTTTTTATGTTTGTCATCTTTTTTATGTTTCTTATCTTCAATATCTCTTCTTTTACTACCACTACTGCGCCCTCCGCTGCCGCCATTATCACGGCTACGACTACGAGATCTAGATAGGGATGACATGGCTATTTAGTATATTGAATAAATATGCCTCTAACAGGGGCGGGCCGCTTTTCACGTGAAAAATTTTAGCAATATTCTCATAGTAACGACGGACAGACGACAGACCATTACAACAAAACATTAATGATTAAATGATGAGGTAGATTGAATGATATCTGAATCTATGGTAATATATTATAAGTATTGATTGATACAATAATACACAACCATTATCTAAGATACCGTGAATAGTTAATACCATAGTCAACAACAAATTGATTCAACACAACAACCATGGTCCTCGCCGAGTTGGGAGGTAAACTCCGCTCGTCCCTACAAAAATTACAATCCACAAACCCCACCGATACATTGAATACCGACTCATTGAATACACTCTTATCGGAAATTTCACGTGCATTAATTGAATCAGATGTGAATGTTCAATTGGTCATGACATTACGTACTAATATACAAAAGAAGGTTGGTGATATAGTGAAGAACAATTCAGGTAGTGGTAATAAGCCGAATGTTAATATTAATCGTATGGTACAGCGTTCAGTTGTTGATGAGTTGACGTAAGTTGTTGTTAATGTGTGGTGTTTTTGTTATATTGTTTGTGGCTATAATATGCCGCTATTTCTTTAAAAGCACAAGAGATTTATCTATATACTTACGAAATCCATATGCGTTTGTGCCCTGCTCTTCTTCATTCTACAGGTCAATGTTAACACCAAGTGACTCTAATACAAATAAAGTTATTAAACCATACAATGTGAAACGTGGCAAACCGAATGTTATATTGTTTGTTGGATTACAGGGTGCTGGTAAAACAACTAGTATTGCAAAGTATGCACATTATTATCAACGAAGAGGATGGAAGACATGTATGGTTTGTGCTGATACCTTTAGGGCTGGTGAGTAGTAAATTTTGTGCATATGATATGCACAATCTTTTGCGTCTTTATACTCTGCTCATATCCATTCTATCAACAACAACATATACAGGTGCATTTGATCAATTAAAACAAAATGCAACAAAGTTACGTATACCATTCTACGGATCATACACCGAGGCTGATCCTGTCTTAATAGCCGAGGAGGGTGTAGAAAGGTTCGTATCCGATGGATATGAAGTAATCATTGTTGATACGTCCGGACGCCATCGTCAAGAAGAAGCATTATTCGAAGAAATGCAAGAAATATCAGCAGCTGTTCAACCTGATAATACTATATTCGTAATGGATGCCACACAAGGCCAGGCTGTTTATGATCAAGCATTGGCATTCCATTCAGCTGTTAATGTTGGTAGTGTTATTGTAACAAAGTTAGATGGACATGCCAAGGGTGGTGGTGCATTAAGTGCCGTGGCCGCTACCGGTAGTCCAATTGTATTCTTGGGTAGTGGTGAACGATTTGAGGATTTAGATGCCTTTAATGCCAAAAGTTTCGTATCCAAACTATTAGGATTTGGTGACGTTCGTGGATTAATGGAGGAGATGAAATCAATTCAAGGTAGTGATGGTACAAGTCAAGAAGAGATGATGGCCAAGATGGCCAAGGGTGTATTTACATTACGAGATATGTATAAACAATTCCAATCGGTAATGAAGTTAGGTCCGTTAGACAAGGTCATGGGCATGATTCCAGGTATGCCAGATTATCTCATTCCACAGAATGGTGACGATGAACAGACATTACGACTACGAAAGTTTCTGTACATGATGGATTCAATGAATGATGCTGAACTTGATGGCAAGGTTGATTTTCACAAGAAGGGTGATCAGACAATTGAAAAACGAATTAGACGTATCGCCGCTGGATCCGGCACGCACCCTACTGAAGTGAAAATGCTTCTGCAGGCACATCAACAATTTGAGGGCATGGTTAGTAAGATGGGCAAGTCAGGAATGATGGGCAAGGGTGGACAAGCCAAGCAACGGCAGATGATGGAACAAATGAGGAAGAATCCTAATGCAATGATGAAACAGTTGCAGAATAATCCTCAAGCTATACAAATGATGCAACAACTTCAACAGAGCGGTGGAATGCCCGGAGGAGCCATGCCTGATATGGCCTCGATGATGCAAATGATGGGCTCCGGAGGCGGCGGAATGGGTGCAATGCCATCCGGAGGTGCAGGTCAAATGCCAGATATGAGTCAAATGATGCAAATGATGGGCTCGATGGGAATGGGAGGGCCAAATATGGGTGGGCGTAGGTAATATAGTTGGAGCAAGGCATATGATGTGAAGAACAAGTGCAAATATATCGATTGGTATAAACTTGTAGATCACATAGATGCCCCAGGCCAATAAACGTAGTAGTGAACCACAAGCATAATAGAAAGGTGGATACCATGGTCGGTATCTCCTACTTTGCCATCAACAGAGTATGTTTTACTCTTGTGCATCTTGAGTGCTTCGTACATCTAAGCATGGCGGGTTATATTGTGGATGTGATGAGCCGAGTATGCGCTTGATTAATGTATATTACCTTCGTTCCATTAAATACTTCTTCCATTTGAGCGAGTAGTAGCGGCGATAAAGGGTGGCACTTTTTCATTGCAAAAATTCTCCTTTTTAGTAAGGTGCACCATCATTATCATAACAATTATTCATTATTACAACCTCTTCACTAATGAGTATAAGAAAGGTAGTACAATGATGAACAAAAAGATATACATTACCTGTGTGTTGAGTATACTATATGCATCAATTTATCGGTTTAGTCCGTATTTTACACGAAGATATACACCACTCATTAATGAGGCCAGTATTACAATAACCAAAAGTAAACCAGTGTATGCAGAGTATGATGATGGTGATAAAACATATATTATCGAAGACAATACAATTGAAATAAAAGACGAAGCTGTAGAAGAAGAACATCAAATATCAGAGGAAGAAATAATAAGCTCATCAGACAACAGTATATACATTAAAAACAAAGAACCATACTTGAATCGGTTTCAAAGACGATTTGCTTCATCTAAAGAGAGGGGTAACAAGGGTGGATATCTCTTCCTTCGACATATGAGAAAGGCAGGTGGTACTACATTACGAGTTTATTTCCACGACGCATTGTTACATCATAATATAACAAGAAGCACTGATGACTTTAGATCATATAAAGTATCAACAAAAGAACAGATGGAGAAGAGAAAGGCAAAGACACAAAAGAATGAGGAAGAAGCTATTGTTGATCCTAATCATTATCAAGTACATTATATTGAACATGAATTCTTACCAATGGATTGGAAATGTCCAAGTATAGACCCAAGGTGGAAGGAATCTCTCTGTATTATTGTACTTCGTCATCCGATTGAAAGGCATTTATCTGAATATTTCTTCAGTGGTATACCAATGCACGGAAAGAAGTGGACTAATGCTTTAGAATACTTTCCTATTGATAAGTCAAAGTTATATGTAAACAAAACATATACCGATGGAATGGCAAAGTTTCTCTCTGAGCATTTGCCCAATTGGTTACAAGGTATTGGAAATCGACTGGCAGACAATCCAAAGCAACGGGTAGAGGGGAACTTTGATTCAATCTTTAGTAGACATTACACTGATAACTTCCAACTACGAGCACTTGCTGGGTGCTCATCAACAAATTGTCTAACAAGAAAGAATGTTACTAAAGAGCAGATAGAGAAGGTTGTCAACTTTCATCCAACATACTACAATTACTCGATTGATCCAATACCAAGATGTACACAATACTTCCGCAAGGAGGATAAGCCATCTGCATTATTTGAGCAATGTGCCAAGTCTGGTCATGTTGCTGAAGAGTGTGAAATTGGATGTTCAGGGCCATGCTTTTATCCCTCGGTGGCATGGGGTGATGTTGGAGGTAAAGATTTGTACAGAGCCAAGGTATTGCTTAAACAATTCGATGCAGTATTGCTAACAGAAAAGTTGGATGATATAGATCAAGCTGACTTTCTATCTGATGTGATGGGAGTACCTCATAATTCATCCTTTTCACTTGCTAATAAGAACATTACTGCCAATACCCTCGTCGAAAAGAGTGACAAGCGAGAGAAGACAAGATTCTATCGCGATCTATTGATGAAGCTTGGTTTGAAGGACATCTTAATTACTCTAGAAGAAGAGAATAAGCTCGAAATTGATTTTTTCCACTACGCCGAGAAGTTAAATGAGGTAATGCTTGATCAATGGAAGAAAGAAACTGGATACAAGTAGTACAGGTGATACAACTTGAGTCAACTTGAGAGTATTAGTATTAGAGATTTGCACCGGTATTTAAGATTCTAAACTGTTAGATTTTACACGTATCGGACGAGTGTTGGACCTACTCCTGTTCCCAGTAAGTAGCACCAGATGGCAGGCCACAAAGCACAAACAACTTCCAAAGTTGACTAGGCGATAACAGGCAACACCTCACTTAGATTCGAACACATGAATGATGCATTGAAAACATAAACAGACAGTTCAAGGGGGTAATGTTGCAAAGGAGTAGTGGATTAGGGGTAATCTAATCTCATTGAAAGGATAATGAAATAAAATATGTCTCCAAGGAGAAATAATACAAAACAGGAGAAATAATGTACAGCCATGGGCAGTAATAGATCTTCGTAGACAAGATTGGCGCAGTATTATATATAAAAGCTGAGCATCCTATTATGACCCCCTTGAGAAAAGAATGGTGATAAGAAAGAGAGAATGGGGTTGAAAGAAACGAAGATTTCGATCAGCTCAAACCAACTCAAACCAACGATATAAGATTGAGCCCTACACAACATAACAACATAAATTTGAAAACAGCACCGATCTACCCCACAATATATACCAAAAGATGAATGAAATTGAAATAGATGACGGCTTCGAGGTCGAGGTATCTCCTACCTTCTTTGGTAGTAGCGGCGGCGTTGGTTTAGTCGAGGAGGACGAAGACGACATCGAACAGTTACCCCAACAAGATGATGAATCAACGATGAACGATGAGAGTTCCATTGCTGCAGCCTCATCGTATATCAGTAGGGGGTATTCATATGTTGCATCTAATACGAAGTGGGTAATTGTTGTTATGGCTGCTGCATTTGTTGTATTCTTCAGCATTGGTGTCGGTTTGGGATATGGTCCAATCGGCAACAGTATCTTTGGAAACGATGACGCATCTTCGGTTAGTAGTGCAATGGCTGTTGACTTTACAGCCTCAGACCATGATGATAAGAGCGATGGGGGTGCCAAGAGTGGCAAGTCCAAGTCCGATAAATCGTCAGGTGTAAGTTGTGTCGAGTATGTGCATAGATTTTGTGCATATGATATGAACCAACCGCCATTTCGTTGCAAAACGACCACTAATCAACAATCCGTTTATGTTGTTCTTATGCTACCATCTAATACAGACAAAAGCAGGGAAGGCTACTCTCGTTCCAACTCAATCTCCTTCGAGCTCACCAACTCGTGCTCCGTCATCATCTCCGTCGAGCTCACCCACTGGATCACCAACTATGGAGGTAAGAGAACAGAAGAACGTCATGCAGTCAGTGCTTAGATTGTCCTTCAGTATCTCAACAACCTTTTTCAATCACCACTTTGCTTTAAAACTATCATCAGTGTTTCGAGAGTGTAGATATCACATCGCCAACCCAAGAACTGACTTCTACTGGACAGCAGTTTGACTTTGTCTTCCCAAATCTCCAAGAAGCTGTCGGTGATATCCAAGTCCAAGTTAATACAAGGGGTGATATCAACTCACCAGATATCGATCGAAATGATGTAGATGATGAGTTCTATGTTGTCACTGCTGAAGGAAATGTTGGTTTGGGGAATACTGGTAACAATCCCCAATGTAGTCTGACTTACCGGACTGACACATTTACCATCCCCCAAGCTGATTTCAATAACTACATTTCTGGTGATGGAGAATTGACAATTGAAGCTGATGCAACAGCTGGTGTCGACTGTTGTTGTGGCAACGATGATGTATTTGTAAAGTTGGTATATACCTCTGTTTGCACCGGATCACGGCCACGGTTGCTCTTGTGAACAGATTATTGAAACCGAAAGTTTGGTTGCAGCCCTGGTGTCGTCAATGATAATTGTGATGATGATCATTGTTATAAGATTGGGGGTGGGGTATTGTTATTATTACATGTTGAGAAGAATTGTTTAGGTGCACTTGGGTGAGACTCCCACACATCAGATCTTAGAGAAGAGCCCCGAGGCGCACATATTGTTTTGTTTGACTGCTTAGAGTAGACTTGGTAAATTGTATTAATTGAAACCTTGCCAATGTCAATTTATATCTTCATGCTTACGTTGATTGATAATTCTGATGACGGAAGACTTATTAAGTTGTATTCCAATGCGCCTTTGTCCTCGTTATATCTCATTTCAACCTCTTCACAACTTTTGCAGGTACTCCTGCCACTACAACATCATCTTCTTTGTCACTATTGCACCTGCTGCAACTACTCTATTACGAAAAGTCACACACCTGGTAATATAATAGCACCACCACCAATCCATACATCATCCCCTATTGATATTGATGGATGAACAAATGGACGTCATCTAATCCACCTCCCATTCACATCGTGAGGGTCCAAAGCCTAAATATAATCTATTCATATCCCAACCTTTATCAGCGAGGAGATCATTGATGCTACTCCCTGTCTTTGACTCAAAGAATAGCAGCTGGATGATCTCGTATGATCTGAAGAATAGGTGTAGATAAATGTGAGCTGAGACAAGACGAGAATCAAAGTAGATTTTATAAACAAATCCTACAAAACCTTACCTTGAAAGAATTTGTGAAAGCTCAGCTGTTCTTCCATCGCGCTGCAAACACCAATTCACAATGTGTGCATGTACAAATGCTTTCAGCTCGTCGTTGTCATCTGCCCCGACCCTAAGCAGAACTATGATTTTGTGTGCTTTGCTAACCTTCCCTTTCCCGGATGTGAAGATCATGTACTTTTCATTATGCCAGTTTCCCTGTATCAGATTATTCTGTCGACTATTGGTCATTCTGATAAGATTCTTCAAACTGATTCCAAGATGTATATTCCCTTGATAAAGCATACTGCATATTGATTTCCAAAGTGATTCATTGACATCATTTGGAGACAGAAGAAGCAAAAGAGGATTTGTTGCTTTCTTTCTACTACTACTTCCATCTTTATCGTTGCATATACTCCGTACAGACTGACCACACTCTTCTATCAATGGTTGAAGTGCAATCTTTGCACGTTGTTGATTGAGTGTTCTTAGCCGTAAACATTGCATTCCAATGTAGTTTGCCCAGACATGAAGTAGGGTTAGACTGATGAATATGCCCCAAGAAATCACCTGCGCGTCAAGCATTCTTATTGTATTTGCATTGTTGGAGCATGTGTCATCTAATTCGCCACTAATGCTGCATGTCGTATTATTATTTTGATTCTTCTCCAATCTATGTATGAACCCTGCCATCCAAACTCCCATACACATGCCGACTAACGAAACCAAAGTCTCTTGAGTACTCTCTTTGGCCTGACAATCTGCTCGATTTCCACAAATGGCAAAGTGATCGGTTATGGTTCCTTTCGTTGCACCGGCTGCCATACCACAAGCAACTTTGCATAAGGTAGATGTAGATGTTAATATAAGGTAGGATGACGGAAGATATTTAGATATTGCTGGATATATAGTTGTTAATGGAGAAGTCATCCAAGAAGTTTGTGACAGTAGGATAGGTAGTGCCATATCAATAGTCATTCCTATATCATTCAATACATCAGCCAACAATCTAAACTCTTTGACATTTGCATCAAAGTGTGGAGAGCAAATGTAACTGAATATTAATCCTCCAATCATACCTAGTCCATCTCGTACTGCCCATGTCATAGCTGCCGACATTGCAGTTGCCTGTGCATCACCCACACCTGTTGCCGATAGTACTGCACTTGTTGATACTACACCTCGGAGATACGAGCATAAACCTTGTAATGAATCGTAGTATTGATATTTAAGGTAGCCTTCATTAACAGATTGTGGATATCCAATTGGTAAGAAGAGATCTCTACCCAATTGTTTGATTTGAGCTGTGATTGCAACAGAAGTTGTTGCAGTTACATCTTGCTTGGTAGTTGACCATCTCAATTGTTTATCGTCGTTATAATTATATTCTACACAAGATTTAGATGACGATTTAGAATATTCACGGAATCTCATACTTCAGATGGTAATATTAATAAGCATATCTACACAAACAACATTCACTCCAATCACCATGTGTTAGACCGAAAGTTAGAAAATCCCGAAAGTTAATAATCGGGATTTGCAAACCTCGAAAGTTAAAATCGACACGCGCATCATCGCTAAAGAATACATCTCGAAAGTTTCACTTGATACTTGTATTGCCTCGACAATGAGGTGTTGGCTGCCAACGCTGGCTACTTTAGCGTCTATATTGAACAGTTGTCGCAACCCCTCAATCTATTCATGGCAGAGGTTGGGTGTAGTATGGCTACCTTATAGACTATTTCTATAACATGCTAACCATGAACATAAGATATGCACATCATCGATGATGACAATATTGTAGCTAAAACTAATGGCAAATGAGTAGTTCATGTTTATATCTATGTATAAACTATAAATAGACATCGGCGGCAGGTCATCCTATCGTCATGGCATCGACCTATTGACGCTAATGACTATTCATTGCAATAAAAACTCAGTAGATATAAGTTGTCCTACACAGTCAATAACACAGTATTTTCATTGCAATAAGTGGTCCCCGTTGTCGATAACTGTCTAAAGGACGGATTACATGCGGCGGCTGCCGTACTATTGTCCAAATGAGTTCAGAGAATTGCCGACAATCCTACATCTATTGAGTAGAGAAAGCTGAGAAGTTTTAGCGATCTCGAAAGTTAAAAGATACCGGTATCTCTAACTTTCGAGATTAAAAGTCCCGAAAGTTTAACTTTCGAGATTTTCTAACTTTCGGTCTAACACATGCAATCAAGTATCTCAAAACTCCGGGTATCCTAAGGTATCTTGACCGCTCAAACCGCGAGCACAGCTTCTTGTTTACTAGTGTATGAAGTGATGATCATCTTGTCTGGTGGAGACTCCGAGTGTATTGCGGATCACATTTAAGGTATACAACAGTTAAACTTCATAAATATTTAAACAAGCTAACTTAAACATGATTCCGCTACATAGTCATAAAAATCTAACAATAACAACCTCACTTGTCCTTGGACTTGGGGTAGTTCATTCAGATAAAAATCTAACAATAACAACCTCACTTGTCCTTGGACTTGGGGTAGTTCATTCAGCAGCCAATGATAATAATCGAGTCGTTTGGGCGTCAAGCGGTGGAGGATGGAGGGCAATGACTGCTAACAGTGCCTACTCAAAAGTCTTTAGTCAACTGAAACTGTTTGATAGCTCTTCTGAGTCGGCAGGGTTTGATACCATTGCAATGACTTCTGGTGCATCGTGGTTTGCAAGCCAGTTCTTTTTTAGTGAACCATACTACGATATGATTGTCAATGGTAACACTGCATCTCTTGCTTCATTCACTCAAGCTTGGTACGAAGCATACGCTACCACACAGGACGGTATAAATCCTAGTCAACCAGCTTCATGTGGTCCTCTTGAAGAGGTTTGCTCTCTAACGTCTCTATCTATCTAATGAATCTCTTCATTACCTAACGATGATTCAAGTATGGGTCAATTGAGAACCCTTATTGCTGTATCCAACAAGTTCAACTTTTCAATGCCTCAATTTGTATATGAAATGGTAAGTACCGTCTGTGAGTCTGTAACAACTTGATCTTTTCTCCCCAGCCGAATAACTTACATCTTGATCGATCAGTTTCAGACGACTTCCAAGCTATACGATGATACGGCAAACATACTCACTGTCCGAGCATCACATGAGGATAAGATTGATCAGCTCAGAGGTATTGAAATCTGCTTCCACTCCTCACTCATGCCCAATATTAGAGACTCAGAGACAAGCACGATCACATATCTTGTCGAACCGAATACAAGAAATGCATATACTGTACCACTAGCCAATGACTGGTGTGTTTCAGATCATACCTCTCAATGGCGTATTCCTCTACCGCAAGAAGGAATATCGTATCCAGTATCGAATACATACGAAGAATATGCTGCACAGAGCAGCTTCCCTTTATTTGATCCTCAAGACCAAGATAGTGAAATGTACATCTCTCTGAATGATACTAGTGGGGAGTCATCATCTCGAGTAAAGATGGCAATCCCATTCATTGGTATCCCGACAGCTTTGCAAATAAGCACCGCATCATCTGCTTCTCAAGCAGTATTATCCCCGGCAGCACCATCGTTTTTCAGTCAAGCAATGTCAGTTTACAAATTTAACATGCAATTCATGAACGTTACAAAAGAAGAGCAGGATGAATACATCGAAGGACTTGATCAATTTCAATCCTTGTTATGGAGCAGTAATCTGTTTCAAAATGGAGCTGTCAACTCGGCGTGGAGTGATCCAAACCCAATTGATCTTCCCAATGGAGGAGCAGACAATTATTGGTTTGGAGATGGTGCCTTTACTGATGGGCCGTCTTTAGCCGGTAGTATTGCCAGGCATCAATCAAAGCATGGTACCAACGAAGAGATCAAAATTATCTTGACCCTTCATAATAACATCAACGATAACTTGAATTACATCTTGGGGTACTTCAATACAACATGGAATAAGGACATTGAACCAGGCGAGTTCATTTGGCCAACACAAGGTACTGGCATCGGTCCACAACCGAACCCTAGACAATCAAGACAAATATTTCAACAATATTTAGATGAAGAGTCACTTGGTAACGTCTTGGAGAATATCAATGGTACAACGTTAACAACAACTAAACTTTCAGCCACTACAATCGATAATGATGCATTTGGTGTTACTGGCGGTCAGAAGGTATCACTGCTTGTACTAAACTTGAACACTGAGGTTCCGGTTTATCTCTTTACCAAGCCAGTAGTTGAATATTATACGCCAATATTGGTTGAAATGGTAAGGTCTATTGCATCGAGTAAAGAGTTGGAGGAACGTATTACTGACTTTATTAATGATGGTGGTAGTTCCCCAAAGAAGGGCAACCTCCGAGGAGAAGCTAACATAATTTCAATCAGCTAAGAGCTACCGACAGATGTGTAAATTAGTTTAATGAATTGTTAATCTCAGTTCAGTGTAGTGTAAAATGTTGTTTTAGTAGTGTTGAAAAAATAACTATCTATACCCAACCATTGTCATCCGTTATCTAGGATTTTTCTTATATCCAATCCTTGAGGCAGCACTTACTTTCTTCTTCCTACCAGTAGTTGTAGTTGATGATAATGATATTGATGAATCTAAATATCCCAATCCGCCTGATGGGTTTGTACTTATCTTTTCTTGTAATGCTTGTGCTTCTGCTTGTTCACGTCGTTCTTTCATAATCTTTGTTATTAGTATTGAATATATATGGATTATTATTGAATATTGATATCACGAAGATATTGTGTTTATGACGTAACATATAATATTATATTGAGCAGAGAGAAAAGAGATGGTCAATAAAAATTAGATAGCTGCAAACTAACACAAGATGTGTTCATATCTACCGCTAAGCGCATAAAACCTCAGCATATAGAATTATTCCCACCACTAACGCACCTTATCATATTCTTCAACATCATCTGCCTTAAGCTCAATCCGTGTAGGTGGTCGTCGAAGCGCCATATTATAATATGTATTATCGTTCTGTGTTGCAAGTTGCAGGTATTTTTTGCAATTTGCAGTGTGATTGTGAATATATATACTTATGGTAGGCGCAGCCAAGCAGTCGGCACCCTATTTGGTGTTCAGGAGTAGAATGCACTCTGCTGTTTTGCTGCTCTTTTGTTTATGCAATACCACAGGCAAGTAATAGAGCGTCTTTTTTCATTGAGGGTGGTCTTGTGACATTTTTACTGTGCCGACTAACTGCCAACGTTAGGCATGCTAGGGCAGGTGCAGTTTACCCGATGCTTTGGAGAGCTCAGTAACACTGCAATGTAGTAGTAGTAGTCGCAGGTACCTGAATTAATCAGGTTCATGTTCAATATAATAAAATGCATTGCAATAGATTGGTGGTGGTCCCGAATTGGCGAGTTCAACTGAAAATATTCGGCGATCAACCTGCGAATCTCCAATGGGCTTAGCTAAAGATTTATCGCCAGTTACTCGCTAATTTCCATTTATTCTTAAATTGACCGGAGGAGGAACACAATTAAAAGGTGGTGGAGTACCCAAGGTACACACTCTTTTAGCTCAACCACAATTTTGCAATAAGGTCGTAGGCTGAGCGGCAGCGCCGATATCTCGGCCGGATCATATGCTATCGTAGAAAACCGATATACTATCATAATCTATAGATTCTGAAGAATATGGTGGTATATCGATTTCCTAAAAGATATTGAGTTGTCATATAGATATCGACGTCGCCATCTAGCCTATCGATTTGCAATTTTTTTTCGAACTTGATGTTAATTTTCTCTAGCTAATATTGCAATTGCAAATCGCCCCCGATGCAATATCGTCGAACACATATGGACGTAGATTTAACCGTAGATTACGATAATACTATCAATAAATGGCGTAGGTATACTATTGATGGAGATATTCCGTCGACAAGTTAATGTTGATGGTGCATCAGCCCGCCGTCGAAATTTCAATAGGCGATATCTTCAAGACAACTCAATATCTTTTAGGAAATCGATATACCGTCATATTCTATAGAATCTGGAGAGTAACGTGGTATATCGGTTTCCTAAAAGATATTGAGTTATCGTATAGATATCGCCGCCGCCGTCGGGCCTATCAGATTCGTCATGGTGATAAAATATTTGCGTAGTCTTAGGTAGGTAGCAAGGTAAAATTTAGCTTAATTTTATACACTAATTAGGGTAGTAATTACGCAAATTCATTGAATTTTGAAAACTAAAATGATAAATTAGACCTTATTTCGCGAGATGAAAGACTGT
>Ga0214477_100185_pt1 | contig 43672 bp, 31 predicted proteins | sample M1_20Mar14CPVII9_FD_165058 | JGI IMG/M metagenome (GOLD analysis project Ga0214477, IMG submission 165058) | Marine eukaryotic communities from Monterey Bay, California, United States - M1_20Mar14CPVII9sort6BwellC16 | ecosystem: Environmental > Aquatic > Marine > Unclassified | place: USA... | reverse complement strand
GATCATTTTCTACTAAGGAAGTTAGAGCAGCCTCCTACCACATCACCTCCGTTTAGGGGCTGCAAGTTGGGAGTAGGCTGCTAATGTGTAGGATACCGGAACCCACTTAGCTGGATAGCTGTTAAGAGTCTTTGGTAAGTTGTAAAGATTCAATATCGTACCCTTGGAAAGGGCAATGTTTATTGATCTTTGGGAGAGGGCAGAAATGTGAGATTGAATGACGAGCCTTTGCAAAACGAGATTGCAGCTCTGATAAAATCTTGTGATCTGCTCCTCTCTAGGGAAGTACACATACTCTAAGTAGACTAGAACATTCAACAATACATCTTCACTAGACCCTTAACAAAATATCTACTCTTAGTAAAATCATTCACATTCAGATTGAGTATTGAAATAACTCAATTACAAACAATAGCACATAACTTCTCCCCCCTGGCCCACAAACGTCACCTAATCTAACAAAACAGGATTCTCTCTTGACCGTTCATTACGCAACTGCTGTGCCTCAACAAGATCATCATGTGTAATTCTCTTAGAACAGCCACAAGTTGAATAATTCTCTTCACAAGGTTTATAGCAATGGACGCAAAAGTATCCAAAACAACCACGGCATGTCAAGACATTACAACCACCATTTGTAAATGGTATAATCATGTTGCATTTACGGGACAGCGGATACTACCATTGACAGGATCCTCTCTCTTTACCACTTGGCGAATGGTTGAGGCCACACTTGCTCGGGTTACTCTCGAGGTTATGCTTGTTCCGACCACAAGTACTCCGTCAGACGTTTCTTCTTCGTCCTCTTTATGATCTTCTTCTTGTTTGACTTTTGCCATTGACTTGGAGACCGCTTCGTTTTCATTTAAGCGTGGCCGTTTGGCAGAGTTGTCCTTTGACGCACTGGCTTCACTCAAGTCGACAAACTCTACATTCTTACGCTTGAGAGCTGCTTTGCACTTCTTATTTTCGTACTCTAATCCATGAATCCTCTTCCATAAATCCGCCACGGAGACTTGGGATGAACTTGTGGCTGAATCTCCACTTTCACTAGTAGTATCTTCTTCCTGGATTGATACAGCAGCAACGGAAGGTTGATCTTGGATAGACGCTTGAGATGGCGGCTGCTCATCTGGTCTTGTCCCAGAGGACAAGTGTATCCAGTTAATATACCTTTCAGCATCTACCGTCATATCTCCATTGCAATTACAGTGTTCCAAACAAGAAACAACAAATGAGTACATTGCATGCTTGAATAAACCGTAATCTACTTCTTGTGTACAATCAGGACAGTATTTATATGCATTCATGATCGGTTTCAAGATATTATCGATGAATTCAGTATCTGAGAGATGATTAATCTCTTCAATTGGTGCAAAGGATTCCTCGAACAACTGAGGTGTGGAACTTGAAGTATCTCTTGTTCCCCATAATGGACTATCATGATCGAGGATGAAGTAATGCGGCTCGTTTTCGTCATCCTCATCTTCACTATCATAGCAAAGGCTCACATCATCAGCATCGGAAAGTGATGTAGATTTAATAGATGAAAGAGAATTATCATCATCACCATCAGCCTCAATCATGTTGAATGTTTGTTTATTATCATCCGTCTGAACAAAATTCTCGGCAAAATTGGTTAATGCCAACATTACATATATTGTGTATGCATATCTAAATCACGGTGGTGTTCCATATTGGTCAAGGCACCCAAGATTACTTCGTTGGCAAATAGTTTTGCAACTACAATTGCTATATCAGAATTATGCTTGTTTGTATCAACACCAGCCAGCCGAAGCATCTCATTGATACTTGCTGCTGGTAAGTTTATCTCTGGTAAGTCAAAGTAGCTACCACCAATTAGGGTAGAAGGTGCACCAACTTCATCATCATCTTCAGACGAAGATGATTGCACCTCCGCATCATCATCGTTTTCATTATTATTCCTTGAACTTGATCCCTGTGAGAACACACCTTCTAAGAATCCTTTAATCGTCTCCATTGTTATATTATTATTGTATTACTATATGTTGTGTTTCTACTCTACTCTACTACAGTGATCCCCATTATTGTTGTATTGTGGCAGTCGAAGAGGTTTGTAGAAGGATTATTTAGAAGTTTTGTTTGATAAGTCGATATGGCGCTAGTAAAAGTGTGATAAGTAAGATGTTGTAATTGAGTTGATTTGATATACCAACGGTCTCTTCACCTTCACATAGAAATCTGCGAAAGAAAGTAGCGCCATTGTTAGTGATTTCGATAACCCGCATGTTTCCGCTTCTAAACCTTCAAATATATTAGATATATGTAGTACTATGCCTATCCATACCATATTAGTATGATACCATGTTTCATTGTCAAGTGTTTCTATTTTGATCAGACGACAACACATCTGACGATTATTCGATATATCTACATACTCTCCATGAACAGACTAAATGAAGCTAAAACGGCTAAATCACCAGTACATGATGGAGCTTGGTAGAATGAATCGATCTCTTACCACCTATTATATTGAACCAACATCTAAACGCTCAGCTACTGCAGTGTGAACAGCTTTAAGCGGGTAGCGGTGTACTTTGATACTTTGTGAGCCCATGCCCATAACTCTCAATCCGGTGAAGAGATCAAAGGAGAAAATGAGCGACAAGTGACAAGGCAGTGGGTTGATTCAATCCTAACCAAATCCACCTCCTGCTTACCAACTATATTGTCATTTATTGTCATTAATATTGATACATCAATCAATATGGTCAGAGGCTGTCAGAAGAGGTACCCTACCTTGTTGACTAAACCCTACTAATCAATCTAAAGGCGAAATTTATTAGATTTTATCCAGAAACTTCTATTAGAAAATCCAGTTTACTTTAGTTGATTTATTTAGAAGAGGCATAAATAAAAGGTTGCTATTAACCGAGATAGTGGACTGTTTATCAAGTATAGAGTATCATGAGTCGTCAAAATAATAACTCTCCTGTACCTCAAGAGGCGGATCAGGGCTTAATACAAAACATTGATATTGTAAACAATAATGATGTTGTGAACAATAATATGGCTAATGGTGGCAATGGACGAGAAACTGACAGTCATGCTTACAGTGCCGAGTAAGTTATTTGATGTGTGTATGGTTAGTATAATGTTCCATATCTTTTCTCACACTTTTTGCGGCTGAAATTGTAATATTAGCACGAGACCTATACCCTCATTATCAGATAAACAGATAGAACAGATTAAGAATAATGATTCTACCCTCACCGAATTAACACTGTTTTTCATTGAGAATGGCTTAGATGATACGAGTACTGACTGGAATGAGATGGGTAGATTGATAAGCAAGAATACACATTTAAAACAGTTGAAAATTGATGCCCAGTTTGGTAGGCCTTGGAAGGATATTAATATGCACCGTCAATTCTTTGATAATGTTGGATTGAATGAGTCAATTGAATGTTTGGTCTTGAATTATATCAAGGGGTCGTCGAATATGTTCTATTCGCCTATGTGCCTCACATCCTTGGTGAATCTACACTGTTTGAAATTCATAGAATGTGAAATTGGTGGAGATGGATATATTGCACTGGGTCAGTTACTCAGAAGTTCTAAATGTCAAATACAAGAACTTCATATTGAAGGAGGTGACTTTAGTACAAGTGAATTAAATGTCTCTGCAGTTAGAGATGGTTTAACAAACAATACAACATTGAAAAAGCTCAAGTTGGTTCTTACAAATCAACCAATTGCATGGACACTCCGCAATTCTTCTTTAGAGGAATTGGATGTACAGGCACCATTCAATAGAAACATGGAACTTACACATGTATCTGAATTTGCAAGTGATTTAAAATCTAATACAACACTGAAGAAGTTGAAGGTTAGCTTTGGTAGCAGAGTTAACATGCCAATCTATCCATCCGTGATGCCAAACCCAAACATTGCATCAGGATGGGACATATTCACCCTCTCTCTACGGGGAAATGCTTCACTTACGGAACTTGATCTCAGTCGCAATCAAAGTATCAATAGTGACGTTTTGACGAGTCTTGTGAATATACTGGCCAGCAATACAACATTAAAGACACTTCGCCTCGAAAATCTCGGCCAAGTTACCCGAGACGGCTGGCGGTCTATTGCAACGATCTACATTCGAAGCCCAACTTGTGCACTAGAGAATCTATACCTTGGAGGCAACACACTTGATGGCGGTACCTTTAGAGAGCTGGGTAGTGCTTGCTACCCTAACAGAACACTGAAGAAACTATGCCTAAAGCTACCAAGCAATAGATCTCTCAACACACCGAGAGTTGGCTGGAATCCGTGGACGAATTCACTCATGAGGATTGTATACAACAAGGAAAGCATCATGCAAACTTACAACTCTAATCATGTATTGGAAACGATTTGTTATCCACATGAAGAAGTTAGGTTTGTCTCGGCCATGGCAAGTAGTCCATTGATGGGCAAAGGTCTACCATCCGCCTTGCAAATGAATCGAGAACCAGATAAGTTTACAGTAGTGCGGAGGAAGATATTGCAGAGCCATTATTATAATCAAGATGATATCAAGGAGAATAAGGAATACAGAGGATATAAAACGCTCATGGATACGATCGTGGAGATGACTGATAATATGGAGAGTACAGAACAACTGCCTAATATTATGTCCTGGATTGGTCGGGATAATGATGGCCTGACACTTATGTTTGAATTAATACAGAGTACGCCAACACTATGTGAGCGTGTGGCTACTCTCGTGCCAGCAAAAAGGAAGCGAAGGAACGAGTAGTTAAACATGAGAATGGCAGGATATCTGTAGCTTAACCCAACTATGGCGGATATACTCATTACCTTTAAACACCGCCTATGAAATGACGATCTTGGCTAGATCTCTTTGGTCTTTGAACGAAGACTCTGACTAATCTTGTGATCTGCTCTACCCTAGGAATATATACATCAAATAGATTTACCAGATGTGTTAATCTTAATAGCTACATCTGTTATATTTCCCCCTTTTTCCCCATTGTATCAATAACTTAATGAAACTTTGCCTGTTCCAGAAGATTAGGTATATCAACACTAAATACCTTATCCATCTCTTTAACCATCTTCTTATCCAACTTATGCACCTCACTCAGATCTTTAATTTCAAGTAATGCCTGTCGGAAAGGTTCCAACTCCGGGAAGTCACCCCGTGGCAACTCATACCGTCTAGCACACATGACAAATTCACGTTCTAATCGATCAATTAATCGTCGTTGTTTCTCCCGCTTGCCCCAAGTATATGGTAGTTGTTTCCGTAGATAATGAATAATATACGCATGTACCTTCACACTTCGTGCACGCTTCACTAACTCATTAATACGTCTCATAACCGCATTCTGTGGCAGTTGTGCAATATCATTGAATAGATCTTGCTTCTCTTGATTTAATAGTGTTGATTGTTCTTTATTCTTGAGTGGTGCACCCCAAAAGCTACCCATGTAGACACGACATACTTCTGGGGTCATCATTACCTTCCCCAAACTCCACATTAATGCACCGTACACACGCATTAACTGCTGTGTGGATATAGCATCGGCCTTATTCAGTAATACTCTCATCTTATCTTGATGTGGTTTCAATAATTCAATAACACGTTTTAATTCATCCGATATATCCAACTTGTGTGCATCAAACATAATAATAATCAAATCAGCCCTTTCAGCAAACCATTTCATTACCTGTTCATAATCATAATTCCTACCAATCATTTGTTTCTGTCCTGATAATATACCTGGAGTATCTACCAATGTAATATTATTTAATATAGGTGAATCCATTTCAACACCCTCAAATCTTGATAGAAAGTTATTACCAAATGGACTTAAACCACGGAATGGTCGATCGGCTTGACTACATAATGCAGCACCGGGTATAATCTTATCACCGGAGTCACCCTTTACAATTGCCACAAATCGATCAGTCGTTGGTTCCGGTCCTATACGCTGTCCTGGAAAGTCACGTCCAAGTAAATATCGTATAAACGATGTTTTACCAACACTATACTGTCCTAACAGTAATACCATTGGTTTGGAATCAAAGTCTGATGGACTTAACGGCGGTGAATGGAAATGACCATACTTACTTGATAATTCGAGTGGACGGATCTTCTTACGATATAATCGTTTAAGTCCGGAGAATATAACATCTTTATCAAATGCTGCTAGGTCTACATTATCTCCTCCTCCTGATTGTGAGGAGGAAGAAGTTGGTAGTTCAATACCACCCTCGCCGTCTAAAGGTGGTAAATCATCTTCATCTTCTTCATCTACTAAATAGCCCTGTGGTGGAGGACCTTGGTTATTATGTATATGAGCATTATGTATTCTACTATTTTGTTGATGTGATGGTAATGGTCCTCTGTTGAGTGCTCCGTATCCTGGTAGATTTGGTGGTGATGGATATTGACCTTGTTGTTGTGGTGGTGGATAGCTATTTTGATTCTGCTGTTGATTGTAATTCTGTGGACCTCTCTGAGAAGGTGGATATTGATTCTGTCTCTGCTGCTGTTGATGTGTATGATGTTGTTGTTGTGGACTTCTTCCATATGGATCTGGATATTGCTGTTGTTGTGGCAGTGATGGTTCATCTCTACTGTTATCTGCAGTATGCAATGCTGGATTATTCTCATCACCCCACTGTGGCTGAGATTGGCCATACGGTCCTGGATATCTCGGCGGTTGCTGCTGTTGCTGTTGCATCCGTTGATTATTTGGTAGCTGTGGCTGTTGTATATCATCATTATCCCATGAGTCATCATCGTCATCACCGATATAATCTGCACCTCCACGACAAAGTTTTATTGTTTGATGTGCACATCTTATGTCCTTTTTTATCTCTTTGCTCGACCTCCGACCATCGCCTATCTTCCATATCCGTCTTGAACTAAATATTGATGTTATCGGCCTTAGAGATGAATTTGCAAAGCTTATACAACAACAGCAATATATTAATACCAATATCAGTTGCGATGAGATGTGAGGTGGAACTTGTTGAGACATCACTATTTTTTTCATCTTTGCAACAATGTTCTTTTGGTATCGCCGCGGTCTTCTACACAGATAATACTATCAATATAGTGATTAAATGATACAGCAATATGAGCTCTAATCTACCGATATCAATTATAACAACAGCCACCAAACCATCACAAGGAAAGTAAAAACATATAGGCTAGTTCTTAGGTAGTAGTTAAAGATACTAAGAACCTACCTTGAAACTGACGTTCCGTCATACATAGCACCAATAGATCAAAAGAAAAAGCCCTGAGTATAGAAGAATACATATGGTGATACATATCATATCTGATCACTTAGTATTGAATGAACAAAACGAATATGAACACCGCTATAATCTAAATATTAACCACTACCTGCCTATTGAAAAATGAGGATGCCGTTTTTAGTTTGTTAGGGTATCTTTACCTTTTGATATCATAATACTGAACGGTATGTTCTCGTAGTATCAACTAGCCATAGAAAAGGTGTCTGAGAGGTACATCCTATACTTTCAGGGCTTTAGATTGATAACAGATCATGATATAGTCGTCATAACACATTGAGTATCTTTCCTTTTTCCACGGGTTTTTAACTTTTATTAGGGATAAATAAAGTTCTCGCGAAGGTTAGAATAACTCTTCTTTTTTGTTTCGAGCAGGCTTATCGGCCCCATCCAGGCCTATCGAGTTTTTACTCGTTGGCTTAGTGCGCATTTTTGAGATATTTGTGCGATTAGCGCACATAATGCGCAAAACCGCATCACATAACCCGTAATGGGTACAAATACCGGTTTTTTTACCCGTATTTTGCCCATATACCCGCTATGTGTACCAATAATCGGCCTCCAGGGATCAAGCCATTTGCGTTCGCGCGCACTGCCCACAAGCCTTATTTCCCACTGATAAATGCTTTAGTGGCGTCGACGACTAATAAGGGCCTATTACTCCACTAGCATGTTGAAGATAGGCAGTGATTGCAATTACAATAGAATTACCATATAATGAAGTAATAATAAATTATAGATGAATGCCTCAGTCTCAACCATCCATACCAATAACAAACTAAACATGGCAGATGATGGTGATGATGATTCAACTCCTCCTCTAGGAAACATCTTTACTTTATTTGCAGATGCTAAAACGAGTATGACAAGATTTGTGCAGGATAATGAAAGACTAGAAAAGGAGCGTCATCAAAGGAAGAAGAAACAACAAGATGATGATGTGTCACCATTATTTGCAACAGCCTTGTCTCCTCAATGGAATGTTGAGGCAAAGCCATTTGATGTACCGTCGTCAGCTAGTGCCAAAGGATTTAAGAGAGTTTCTACTTCAGATACAGAACCACTCCATGAACAACTCAAGAAGTGCACAGAAGAACGAGAAGATTCTCCACCACCTCCGGCGTACAAATCGAGGGAAGTAATGGCATCGGATATACTCAAAAAGTTGAACCAGCATATAAACTCTTCCTCCTCAGCTGATGCCGTATCATCGTCATCTACTCAACTTCAACCATTACAACCATCCCCGTCTTTACCACCGTCGTCGGATACCCTTCCTGAATCTGAACGGCGTAGACGAGCGGAGGCAGAGGCATCAATTAGGTAAGCAGCGGGTTAATGTGTCGGCAATTGTAATGATTGTGAAATCAAGTTATGAATTTGCATTTGTGGTTGTGGTTGTGGATCGAGTTGAATTTGCAATTGTTGTGTGGTTGTTGTTGTTGTGGGTTGTGCATATGATATGATTTCGCACTGTAGTAAATGCTAACCCTCTATCCCCTCTCTTTGTTTGACAATTCCCTTAGACGAAAGGCAGCTGAATTGAAAGAGCAGATTATGAAACCTCCCGTGAAACCGCTGGTATTCAAAAAGCCTTCCTTCCAATACCCACCCAAGGACCAAGGAAAAGAAGCTTCTAATGAGGAAGAAGATGACCGAAAGATGCCCGCTGTTGAAAAAGCAAGTGGCAAACCCTCGTCTGCTGCTGCTGCTGCTGCTGCTCCTTCCTCTTCCAAGCACAGCGGGAAGAAGAGAAAGGCACCTCCTCCACCTCAAGTATATGATACTGTCAACTTATTTTATCATAGACCAGCTAACAGTGGAGCAGCAATGTATACTACTAATGCGTCCGCCCTTCCATCTGCAGTAAACAGTAGAAGGAGGAGGGTGAATACCCACCGATTGAATCCTTCATCGGGTATCAATGGCTTAGTGTCCTATGAAACTTATAGTCTCCCTCCGTTTGGTACCACAAGACAAGATTACACGGCTGAAGAAATAAATGGGTTGATCCAGACTGTGGATAACTATAATAAATCGCAGAATGAGAGCAACAAGAGAAGGAAAAGCGAAGATCCGTGATATTGAGGACATATCACGTGTACTATTATTAAATAGACCTTTGTAAAGAATTAGAGAAAACCACTAGCTAAATCTTTTATATACATTATTAACATTGAAGTGTAGATCAAAGATAGTAGGTAGATCCACCAAAATTGTATAATCATTCACCAGAGTCATCCCCAATACTCCTTTTCCGCGGATTTGTTTCAGAAATACCAGTATTACTTTGATTGGGAGCAGCTGAAAGTTGTGAATATGAATCAAAATTACTTTGTATAAATGTAAGGAGTGCATCAGACTTGGCAACAGCACCCCACTCATGATACTTTTCATGAGCTTGTAGAAAGTATTGCAATGATAATTCCTTCTCCTGTGTCTCTAGGAAGAAGTACCCAGCTAGCTCACATGCAAGTGCTTCGTCATTAACAAACCGATGTTTCTTTGCAGTGGATACTGCCTTTTCATACATAGACTTTGCCAGCTCTGTATCATCACTGCTGAAGGCCTCCTCGGCTTCCATCAAATATACCTTATGAAGAAAGTTGTGTTCGGAGGCAGACTCTGCCCATTTCTTCATCTCTAACTTAGCTTGGCGTCCTCTCTCCAACCACCGAGTATTACTCGTCTTTCTATAAATCCAAAATGATATAAGACTGCAATAGAAAGCATGAGCTGTTAGGCTAAAGAATAGGAAGAATATCTCATTACCGTGATCAAAAAAGGCATTCGTGAAGACCAGCATCTCATCATAATCCCGATTTATAAAGTTGATGAACATGTGCTGGAAATTGAAAGCACGATGAGCATGTGGATTGCTTTTTCGGAGATTCTCGAGGTCTATATTAGGAAGTAGTTCCTCGTCGTCTTTTTCATTGGAGCCTATCAAAAGGACAAACCACTTCTTCAATTCAGAGATAGTAGACAGTGCCGTCCAATGTTTGTGCTTCTTAAGTAATCTGATAGCATGGACCCATTGATTCTTACAGTCTTGGAGATGTCTGCTTGCATAGACCAATGTTGGGATGTACAGTACAATGTTATACATTGCCCCATGTGTATCCCCTGCCGCCATTGCAATGTTGCAACCTTGAAGATGTAAGTCCACTGCAGCTTGAACAGGCTCGACAAAACATCTAATCTGACTTTCAACAGCAATAACTTCCCCGGCCACCTCTCTTGTTCCGATTTGTTCTAAAAGCTTGTGTGCAAGTTTGATATAGCGGTAGCCTTCTTGTATATATCCAATCCGGCATAATAGTTGACCAAAGTAGACAAATCCAACTGGCGAAGTAGGACTCATCCCCTCGGATAAAGATAGTTGTACCATTTTCAAAGTTACAACTGGTTGAATCTCTGGTTTTACCATTCCACATGCTGATTCACACAATGCATAAAACTTCATTGCGATTTGCTTCGAATGATTCTCCATAGTCTTGTACCCTAAAAGCTCTTCATCCGTAAATGCTTCTATGACGGTCATTGTATGCTCGATTTGGAAGATCATCTCCGACTCAGTATAGGACTCTGGCAGCTCTTCCTCAAGTTGAGACAATACCAAGATAGACTTATTGACTACCTCTGGAACATGAGATACATACGCCAAGGCGGTAAGACTATAGTATATCGAATTCAGTTTGTCATCTAAATCCTCGGCATGTATTTGTATCTGTTCCGAGAGTAGTTTCAAACCAACAAAGTTGCTTATGACTAATGCACATTTGCTTGCCGAGTCGTAAAGGTTGAGACTGAGGTCATAGTGATCTCGCCAGTGATCTTCACAAAGGAACGAGATACCATGGTTAAAGAAAAGAAACGCCGACTCAAAGTCACTCATCTCCATTGCCTTATTCCCAGCAGTGTAATTCATGTTCGATACTAGGATGCCCTGATCCGCAGTTTCAATAACTTCCGGAGTAGCCAAGTTGAGTTGATTTGCAGAAGCGAACAACAACTCATTATTTTCATCATGAAGGCCGCGATGTACGAGAGCCAAGCCGTATTTGCAGTGTTGAATACGTCGACTCTCAAGCGGCACCATGTTATATGACGTTTCTTGAATCCAATCATGACCGAAACTATATTCATTACCAACTTTGTTAACCATGCCTTCCGAAACAGCAACGTCGAGTGATCCAAGTATTGACATCTCAAGTCTTTGCTCAAGTATTTCTAGCAACTCAACATCAGAGCGAGCTCCGAAACACGAGAGGGTAAACAGTGCTTTCTGGACCTGCCGAGGCAGCCGTTCAATGGCAGATGAAAGGAAAGATGCTACATCATCAAGAAGCTTTGCCGATTGAATCTTCTCTTCATCCCACTCCCAACGACGACGGGTTAGGCTCAACCTCAAGAGCCCGTCTCGACAAAGCGAGATGATTAATTGTAAGAAGAACAGTGGATTGCCCTTAGTCTTTTGATAAATGATCTCTGACAGTGACTTTGTGATACGAGGTGACAAGCACAAGAGGTTCGATACTATTGTGTTGGTTGTGTCCTTGTCGAAGGGAGCTAATTTGACCATTGTGGCATTGATACCAAACGGTCGGACAATATCCCAAATCATTGTCCCAAATGGGTTCTCGTGTTCAATACCTTCCGGCCGACAAGATGCAATGAAGTAGAATTGACGATTTGCCGTGACTTCTGACATTAGCAGTTGCTTGATGGCACTTAAAGAAGCCAAATCAGCCCATTGGACGTCGTCGAGGAAGAGCACGACAGGTGAACCCGACAAACTAGCAATTATATCAACAAGCTGACATAGTAGATACTGCAGCCGCTTCTGTGCATCAACCACCCCACGATCATTCTCATGTTGATCATCATTGGTGTCTTCCGCACCTAGGATGATGCTCAAGTTGGGAATAACTCTCACTAAGTAACGAGCATCTCTGCCCAATCCGATTCTCAACTTGGAGGCAACCTCTTGTAGATGCCTAGACCTACCCTCGTTTGTCATCTTGGTACAGTACTCATTGAAGGCGGATGCTAGTGCCGAGAAGGGCGTGGCCTGTCGCAGCTGATCAAACTTCCCCGACAGAAAGAGTCCTCCAGAAGATGACACATAACTTCCTAATCGATTGGCCAATACACTCTTTCCAATTCCCGATGGTCCGACGATTATCCCACACTCATTCTGTCCCGATATTGATCGTTTGTAGGAGCCTTGTAACAGGGATAAGTCCTCATCTCTGCCAAACATGTATTCATTTAGTTGCAACCCGGTAACGGCCAGCTTATCCATATCCAAATCATATAAGAATCGGTTCGGCTTATCGAACATCAATTGCAAATCACAACATACATCAGATATGCTTTGATATGCTTCCTCTCCACTGATATCACCATTATCTATCATATTGCCAATCAAGTTGCAAATAGGAACAGGTAATCTTTTTAATTTGAGCATCTCCATTGAAGATGAAGTTTTGCTCACATCTTGTGTCCCCTTCTTTTTATTTGGTAAACACTCATCTTGTTCAACCGTATCCTGGCTTTTAGTATCCGCAATCATATCCTCATCAACATTGCTGATGTCCAGTTTAGTTGGAAGTTCAAGAGAAGATTGCTCGGTATTGCGAGAGGGTGAGCTATCAGATGGTGGTTTCTCGCCTCCTGAAAATAACTCATAGAAAACTAACCCTAGAGAATTAATCTGTTTCACCTCATCGTCTATGTGTCCACTGACAGTACTGCTAGTAACTTCTTTCGTTTTGTTGGGTAAGAACTCCGCCCTTGACACTGCTAGATATGAAATCACTGCATCTGCTTTATCCGCTTGAGTATTAGAAGATTGATCTTCTTCATCTTGTATTATGGCTGCATGTGTTCCCGAATTAAGTGGCAGTGGTTGCAAATCCCTCTCAAAATCTTCTGAATTGGTACTTTTTGTTGTATGTACAATAATCTGATCTGACCAATCAGTGTCACATGGCGTAGGCAATGATATACTAATCCCACTACTATTGTTATGTAGCTCGTCATTTTGTTGAGAAGATTGACACAATTGATTAGCCAGAGAGCTAGCAACTTTAAGTGCCGCAAATATATAAGAGCTAGATGTTATAGCTAACGACTTTGAGGAAGTATCATTGCTGCCGCCAAAGGTTTGTTTATATCCTTCATTGTTTGTTGCAATAACATCAACACTTTTTATTGCTTGTCGAATCCACTCTCTCAATGGGATACCGACCTTGCTCTTCTCCTCCTCTAATGAAGACGCCATATGTACTATATCATTTCGTCAGTGTAAATAATATGTGCTCTCATTGTGTGATAGTATGTATTGATCTAAATCATAGTATCATCAGCAATCATCAAGAGTTCAAGTAGAGACAAAACACCTCATTCAAAAAGAGCGACCGCCGCGACCGCAAATGAGATTCAGTAAAAGGGTTTTACCCCTATGATCAATACAAAAACTTATACCCCTTATTATTGTTCATGACTTTTTTGCACAAAGAGGTAAGAGATATCTTATAAAATATAAGTAAGTACCTAGGGGGAAGATTCCGGGTTTGAAGTTGATAAAATTGTTTGGGATTACATTGGGGAGATTGCTTGTGCATTGTGCATCTTTGTACATGTCTCATTCCAACATACGATACGATTAGAGATCCTTAATCTGAACTTGTCCATACATATGTAATTGATGGACATATAAACAGACCAACCAGTATATAATGGCATCTTTATTAGAGGAGAAGAGCAAAAGTATCCCACTGAAAGAGTGGATCCAACAAGCAATAAAAAGTGTTAATGCAATTGCAATAAACAATGAAGCATTTATATCTACCTTTGGCGGTGATACTTCTACATGGCCTGAGGATATACGACATTCGTTAGCTATAACATCTAACTCATATATATTTGCGGCGCTTAAGGTTGCGTACTCGCTAGCTAATCAATTATGTACTATACAAAATGATGAGCCACAAGATGGGGATAGTAATATAAATATATCATTTCCTACGCCAGGTGACACGGATTGGATAGATCAGATTATTGTACATTTATCAGAAAGCACCAATTCCGACGACGACGAGAGGGATTTGCAACCGCTTCCCCTCAATAATAATCCAGGGATAGATACTACGAGTTCAGAATTGCAAAATAATATCATTTCTACATATCTGAATGTGTCAAGAGCAGAGTTTCTCCCTTGCAAAGCAAAAGAGAAAAGTACTAGTTGTAGTGATGATGAGATGAAACAGATTAATTCTTTGGGGTTAGTTTTCTATGAGTTATTTTCAGGAGGTGAGAAACCATCTATCAATGAAAGGCGTGATAGCTCTCCCTCTCTACAAAATACGGAACAATCATCTCTTGATCTATCAAATAGATCACTAGATCTATCTAATCGACTGGATATTAGTGATGTTGATAGGGAGATTGGGGATATTAAAAGTCAGGATACCGATAAAGATGATGAGTGCTTACCAAACAAAAAGAAGGGGACACAAGATGTGAGCAAAACTTCATCTTCTATGGAGACACTCAAATTGAAGGGATTACCTGCTTCTATTTGCAACTTAATTGGCAACATGATTGATAATGGTGATGTGAGTGGAGAGGAAGCATATCAAAGCATGTCTGATGTATGTTGTGATTTGCAGCTGATGCTCGACAAGCCGAACCGATTCTTATATGATCTTGATATGGATAAACTTGCCGTTACTGGATTACAACTAAATGAATACATGTTTGGCAGAGATGAGGATTTATCCCTGTTACAAGGCTCATATAAAAGGTCTATATCGGGACAAAATGAGTGTGGAATAATCGTCGGACCATCGGGAATTGGAAAGAGTGTATTGGCCAATCGATTAGGAAGTTATGTGTCATCTTCTGGAGGACTCTTTCTATCGGGGAAGTTTGATCAGCTGCGACAAGCCACGCCTTTTTCGGCACTTGCGTCAGCCTTCAATGAGTACTGTACCAAGATGACAAACGAGGGTAGGTCTAGTCATCTACAAGAAGTTGCCTCTAAGTTGAGAATCGGACTAGGAAGAGATGCTCGTTATTTGGTGAGAGTTATTCCCAACTTAAGCATCATCCTAGGTGAGGAGGAAGATACTAATGATCAACAAGAGAATGATCGTGGGGTTGTTGATGCCCAGAAGCGGCTGCAGTATCTACTGTGTCAGCTTGTTGATATAATTGCTAGTTTGTCGGGTTCACCTGTCGTGCTCTTCCTCGACGACGTTCAATGGGCGGATGCGGCATCTATCAATGTCATTCGGCAGTTGTTGATGTACTCTGAATCCTTCAACACTACTCGTCAGTTTTACCTGCTTTTATCCTGTCGACCGGAAGGTATGGAGGATAAACATCCTTTTGGAGGTATGCTTTCTGGCATTAAATTATTTGGTATCAACGCCACTGTTGTCAACTTAGCTCCCTTTGACAAAGAAATGACCAACACAATAGTATCGGATCTCTTGTGTTTGTCTCCTCGTATCACAAGGTCATTATCAGAGATTGTTCATCAAAAGACTAAGGGCAATCCGCTGTACTTCTCACAGTTAATCATCTCACTGTGTCGAGACGGGCTCTTGAGGTTAAGTCTAAGTCGTCGTCGTTGGGAGTGGGACGAAGAGAAGATTCAATCAGCAAAGCTTCTTGATGATGTAGCATCTTTCCTATCATCCACCATTAAACGACTGCCTCGGCAGGTACAGAAAGCACTGTTCACTCTCTCTTGCTTTGGGGCTCGCTCTGATATTGAGTTAATCAAGACACTAGAGAAAGGACTTGAGTGTTCAATAATAGGGTCACTTGATATTGCTGTCTCGGAAAGTATGCTCAACAAAATTGGCAGTGAGTACTGCTTCGGTCATGATTGGATTCAAGAAACGTCATACAACACGGTACCGCTCGAGGAACGCTGTTTATTACACTTACAATACGGCTTAGCCCTAATAAATCCTGCCCTTGATCACGAAGAAGATGGCCTGCTATTCGCCACTGCAAATCAACTCAATGTTGCTGGTCCAGCAGCCGTGGAAAGCAAAGAGCAGGGTGTCCTAATATCGAACTTGAATTATACCGCTGGGAATAAGGCAATGGAGATGAGTGACTTTGAGTCGGCATATTTGTTCTTTGACCACGGCATCTCGTTCCTTCGTAAAGGTCACTGGCGAGATCACTATGACTTGAGCATAAAAATATTTGATGCCGCAAGCAAATGTGCCATGATAATCCACAACTTTGTTGGTTTGAAACTACTCTCGAAACAAATACAAAAGTTTGCAAAGACCTTAGATGACAAACTGAATTCGATATATTACAATGTTACCGCCTTGGCATATGCGAAACATCTTCCGGAAGCAATTAAGAAGTCGGTTGAGGTATTATGCCAACTTGGCGAGGCACCGCCAGAGTCCTATACCAAATCAGAAATGATTTCACATATTGAAAAGACCAAATCTATGCTGAACGAAGTCTCAGATGAAGAGCTCCTTGGGTATAAGACTATGGAGAATCATTCGAAGCGAATGGCATTGAAATTCTATTCAAGATTAATACTGATGTTCCAAATGGCAAAGCCTGGCCATGCCTCTGGTTGTGTGTTGAAGATGGTAGAACTATCTTTGTCAGAGGGGATTAGTCCTACTTCCCCAGTTGGATTTGCCTACTTTAGCCAACTTCTTGGGGGTGTTGGGCAATTCCAGGAAGCGTTTCGATATGCCAAACTGTCTCACAGGCTTCTAGATAAAATGGGAACAAGAGAGGTGGCTGGGACTGTTATTGCCATAGAAAGTCAGATTAGATGTTTTGTCGAGCCTGTGCAAGCCGCGGTTGACTTACATCTGCAAGGATATGACATTGCAATGGCGTCAGGTGACACACAAGGGGCATTCCACAATCTTATTAGCCATTTTGTAACATTATTTTGGTCAGGCGCAAACCTCCAAATCTGCAAGAATCAGTTTGGCACTGTCCTTGGCGTACTAGAGAAGCATGGTCAGTTAGCTTGGCGTGCTCATATCATTGAGATAGATAAGTGGCTTACTGTCTTGATGGGTTCATCTCAAGATACTGGTGGACTCTCTAGTAACCCAGACGACTACCAGAGAGTTCAAGATATACTCAAGACAAACTTACATGCGTCACACGTGGTCAATTTCCAGTATATGTATCTGAGCTTCATGATACGTGAATATGACAAGATGGTGATATTTGCCGAGGGTTACTTTGCTAACAAACATCACAATTGGGGTTTACTATTCATCCAAACAGCTCATGCTTTCTATTGCGGCCTTATATCATTTTGGATTTATAGAAAGACAAGTGATACTCTGTGGATGGAGAGGGGACGCCAAGCCAAAATAGCGATGAAGAAATGGGCAGAGGCTGCCTCCGAGCACAACTTTCTTCATAAGGTATATTTGATGGAGGCCGAGGAGGCTTTTAGCAGTGATGATACAGAGCTGGCAAAGTCTATGTATGAAAAAGCAGTAGCCACTGCAAAGAAGCATCGGTTTATTAATGATGAAGCACTGGCATGTGAGCTAGCTGGGTACTTCTTCCTGGAGACACAGCAGAAGGAATTGGCATTGCAATACTTTCTACAAGCACACGAAAAGTATCATGAGTGGGGTGCTGTTGCCAAGTCTGATGCAATCTTTTCGTTTGTGCAAAGTAATCTAGGCATGCAAGGCTAGATATTTAATCAGATCAACAAACACATTAAATGATATTGATCCTAAACACATAATTAATGTTACCTCCTTAACAACTGAACTAAAAGAATACTGAAATCATAACGGGAGGGGTACGCCACATATATCTTCTTATAGAGCACAATATTGTTATTGTGCCATTTCTAATTCTACCCCTTGGTTGTATTCTCTCCCTAAAAGATTGGTATCACCTGGACATTCCCAACCCATTTCTATTGTTCATCTCAGTCCTCAGTCGGTGAATGCGGCCGCCTGCTCTCCCTCTTCTACCACTGGTACTTTTGGTCGACTGCGCACCTTATGTGCCCACAGTAACGCACCAACTAATGCAACCACCGCTGCTACAATTCCAATATATCCCCCGACTGGGAATCCTCCACTACCATCTGCCATAGTTTCACTGAATGTATTTGGATTAATAATCTCCTTATTACTTTCAAAATCATCGGGTGAGATAGAAGCGCCTGATAACGACGTATCTGTTAATTCATCTTCCTCAGTTTCGGACCAAGCAGAAAGTGGTGGATATTGAGCTTTGGTAGTATCAGAAGATGTATCCTTTGATGATGAACCGTCATCTTCCTCATCGACATTAACAGTTGATCCAAAAAGATCGGTTGCAGTTGCAACAAACGGTATCGTTCCTGGTTTAGATGATTTACTGCCACCATTCTCGGCCCCATCGAATATGTTATGTGATTTGCTTGACTTGTTTGCCTTGGAAGATGATGTACCCAACTGCCAAACAATAAATAACGACATATTATATTAGACATAATATGATATGAGTAAATTTTAATAATAAGTATCACTCACCTTGAAACCTTTACCAGATTTGGCATCAGATTTACCTGATTTAGTAAGAGTAGTACCATCGGCGGCTTCTCCTTTAGATGATTTATTAGCCTTTGATATGAATAGCTGATAGCCCTTGGATGATTTGCCACCGCTGCCGTTGCTAACTGACGACGATGATGATGATACTGATTTGCCTGATTTTGTGCTGCCCTTTCCACTCTTCTGGCTCTTGTTGCTCTTACTGAATGGACGAGCCAATAGGCGTTTGTTACGTTGTTGGGGAAGACTATCCATTGTACTATATGGTATATAATAGCTTATTGTATGTGCAACTGGTTGCTGTTTATGAGCACAGAGAGCGACGTGCGAACTCAATGAATGCTTAATGACCAACGACGGAAAAAAGATACCAAAAGTCATCTGCTAAGGTATCCTTGGGTTGCAGTTAGTCAGGTACTGCTCACTTTCAAGTTTACAAAAGTACTAAGTAACTTCTGTATTAATGTACAATTATACCATTTATAATATCCCCTGTATAAGATCTTTACCTACTTCGGATAAGATCAACTATCTCATCTTTCTGAACATCCTTCCCCAACATTTACAGTTTCATGGAATGTATCCAGGTCGATCTTGATGGAGCGACCAACGGCAGATCTTCCAACAAATACTCTTCGAATTAGCCGGATAATCTTTCTCCTCCACCAAAACATTCTTGTATCGTCATCTGGTTGTCGATCTGCTATGACACATGCGGCAAACTCCTGATCAAACACTATATCATCAATTGTGTAGCTCTGTATTGCCTGGAATGTACCGCTCATGATTGGATCGATAGCCTCCATTACACAAATGACTTCAATGTTAGATTCAATTAGATGTTTTCTGTATTCCTCGTACCATGGCTTTGGAGGAGCATCAATATCAATTCGTTTTGGTTTTAATCCATTAATTCTGGGGGCTTTATTTGGTTTCTCCTGCTTCTTGAATACAGCATCGACATCGATTTCTAGATGTGAACCAACTATGGGATAATCATCATGTTTTTCCGTATGTTGATAATAGCGTATATGTTGAATAAGATTTGCAACAGTGCCGTATGTTTCTCCACATACCACACAACGTAATCCGTCCTGTCCTCCAGTAGAAGAATCACTCTCCCTTAATGATAATCCGCATGGGTCAACAACAAAGCCAGAATTACGTGCTAGCCTTCCGTCTTCTGGCCCAAGCTTAACTTTCGATGGAGGTGACAGTGGTGAGTAATAGTCGATATGATGCATCACAGTCGAAGGGACCGATGTGTATAATAATTCCCCCCAGTCATCGTTAGGCTTTGCAACTCGCATAGGCTCAAGCTTGAGAGGGAAACGTACACCTCTATTATCTTTCAAGTGCATGTTTCTATGTTTCACAGCATAGAATCTACAATGTGCTTCTACAATCGGATACATGCTATCTGCATCATATACTCGTGCAGATATCATATACCTTGTAATACCATTGGGCAGTACCTCCCGATTTATAATTGCCTTATCTGAGAAGAGAACTTGCGATGCCCTTGCTTCACACCGGGATAATCTTGCAAATATAAACGAAAGAAGGAAAGCATTGAAGAACATACTGACCAACATTTGGAAGTAGATGACTGCTTGCAATTCTGGAAGATGCGCGTTTCACAGTGAAGATGAAAGAGAGATGATAGTGACTTCTGTTAGTATACGTGGTTTGCAAAGGTAATCAAAGAGAGGCAGGCAAAGTTCAATTGAAGTGGCCAAATCACCGAGACTTCATATTAAACACAAGCAAATTCACAGTAAAACATTACAAACGCGGACTTTCCAGGACAATTTTCGAAGAATCCATTACCACCATTTGGAAGTCCATAACCGACAGTCGTGGTAGTTTCTAATGCAAAGGCAAATGCCCCGTAGTATCCAATCGGAAAGCCGATTTTACCTAATCCACATGCTACATCAGGTTCTCTACTATCAATCAACACATAGATAGCTGCAAAGAAGAGTAGCAAAGAAGTCCAAACCACTACAAACATAAAAGAGGATACAATAGTTCGTAATCGTAGTAAAACATGGAACCAGTCTTCTATATACCAGTGGAAGAAACTCAACCCGCCAGCTGACTTTAATCCTGATCTCTTTGTATATTCTTTGGACATTTGATGCCTCACTCGTAATGAATTTGATGATTGATGGAATGGCAAGTCACGTACTATAAGACGATTAAGTGGTGCCTCGGTTGAGGGAGATTGTTCTGTATCATCATCATCTGAATAATCTTCTTCATCAATCATTAACATTTTAGTTGATACGGCCCTCACAGAAGAGCTATATGATGCTCGATTGAAAACACTCATGATGTTATTTGTTATATTATTGGTAGGATCTGATATGATTTATGGTAGATGGGATGGATATGTTTTGATGGGTATATTGAATTACACTATGGCAATCGACGACACTTTGTTTGGGTACACTAGATTATAGATGCGATGGATATGTTAGTTCAATAATGGAGTTTAACACTGTTGCAATGGCGAATGGCGACACATCAAATAGAAATTTGGGAGGATCCGGATACCACTTAGGATACCATCTCCTTCTATGAGAGCGAGGAAGAAGGATTGTGCTTCTCATGGATCGCTTGTAAAAAGTGTACAAAGTAACGCCTGTGTTTACAATTATACCATTCAATATCCTACTATGTACACAACACAGAACGAAACCAACCTAAGCCACTTTTTCTACATTAAACTCGTAGAAGTAGCCACAGACAACGAACAATTTTACTCGGCATGCTAGTCAGGGTTTACACCATCCCTCGAGTCAGCCGTCATCAAACAATTTACTCGGCACTGCTTAAGGCTTGTACCATACCTTCTGCAGCAACTTGTCCTGTATTCCAGGCCCCAATCACAGTGCCCCAGCCACTACCCGTTGCCTCACCGGCAAAGTAGATCCGACCCAATCTCTGTTGCAAGGCAGCTGCATCAGTAAATATATCACGACCCTGTTCGGGGTATGAATATGATCCTTTCGTATTCTCATTCAATCCCCATCTTGTAATGATGGCATTGTCTGGGTCACTAATGGTAGGGAAAATTGCTCGAAGGTTCTTCATTACAGCATTTACAACCTCGTCGGTTGACTGTTTCTCAGCCTCAACTGCATCATCCCCACCTATCCATCCTATCAATGTCGGTACACCCTTGAACATACTCGGGTTGTAGAATCTTGTCCATTGACCACTCGTTTCATCATCAGGAGTGACCAATAAGAACCACATATCATCCTTAGGCCAGACCATATCCTCCTCATTATCCCATGTCATTATACACTTGTTAACTAAACCAAAGCCCATGTTATCAATGGCCTCTTGTTTCTTTGCTGGTAAAGCCGGTACAAAGTTGATGGTACCAGCCTTGAGCACACCCAGTGATACGGTCACCAAGACAGTCTTTGCCTTGACACTTGTTTCTATACCATCTTCATCTGAGTAAGTCACTAGACTATATTCCTCAAAATCAGAATTAATCTCCGTAACCCTCGACTTTAACTGTATCTTATCAACAAATGGTTCAGCATACTTAGCAGCCGCATTACCGAAACCAATCCCTGGCATACCCATATAATGACTTTTAATTTCATCATCAGGCGATGGGAAGAATTCAACATCTTCCACATCAATTTGTGATGATGTGCCGCCTGATTGAACTTCCGTCGAATCTTCTATTAAGTTTATGAATTGTAAATATTCATCATCCGTCCATCCCCATCTTTCTAAATACTGATCAATTGCCTCTTCATAACTTAAACCGTGTAATGTAGTTTCATATGTATCATATGCATCATCTGTGATGCGATTTGATCGAAATGTTAAAAATCCTCGATTACCAGCCCACATCTCATCGAACCATTCATCGGCATCTTCCAATATCTCGGTGGTAATCGTTTCTTCGGCCTCGTCATCATCACCAATTTCACGTAATTGTTGATAATATGTCGCTTGGTTCATTGGACACATACTATCTTTTGATTCATCAGCATCTAATAAGAAATTAATATCAGTATCTTCTAATAATACATTCTCCATGTTGTTATTGGTATTATATAACCATGAACTACCCAGTTCAGTGGGAATGTTGGATGTATCACCAATAAATTGTACATTGTTGGATGATCCATCGACGGAATTTACTGAATGTGACCTGCCGCCAATGTAATCGGCACTTTCAAGTATTAGAAGATTGGAGATTGATGAATCAATTAATGTTGATGCAGCACGAAGACCGGCCCATCCTGCTCCTACTATTACTGCGTCGTACTGTTGTTGAGTGAAATGTTGATAATATGGATATATATATAAGATTTGAGTAAAGAATAGAGAAATAAAGACAAGCACATAAACTTACAATAACATCCTCGGGAGGCTGCTCAACAGTATCATCCGTATTATCCACCACAACCTCCTCCTCTACATCATTCTCTTCACCAGGCGGAACCTCGGTAGTAGTCCATCCACCATTCACACTAACATCATCATCATCCAAACTCACTTCCCCTTCTATATCCTCATTGTCACTATTATTAACTGCCTGACTACTATCCTTATTGGAACTATCATTCTTACTTTGTAAACCAAATCCCAATCCTAATCCAATACCCGCACATACTAATATTAATAATACAATTAATCCCACCTTTTTACGATGTTTAGATTTATTCTTGGAGTTGATGCTTTTGTTGATAATGTGTGCAGGTGGTGGAGTTGATGGTGGTGGTGGAGGAATGTCACCATCACTTAGTTCATCATCGTCGTCACCTGTAAATGCTGTATCTAAATTTTGTGTATCCTGTGTTGTACTATTAATATTGGATGTTGCCATATCGGCTAATATAGCATGTGAATCTGCCACTGACGTTTCTGCCGCAGATGTACTTGGTTGTATAATTTGTGGATTTGCTGTTGCTGATGTTATTGAGGATGTGTTTAATGTGTCAGCAGAGTTAGGTGCTGGTTTACCACCCTCTTCAATGTCGACTGATATGTCTACTCCTTCGGATGTTAATGCTGCCGGTGATTCTGCCATTTTGCAATCTATTTATGATATTGCAAGGAGAGTTAATTCTACTCTATTCTCTCTTTATGTACAATTACAATTGCAAATGATTGCAAATCGAGTCGCACAGTAAAAGTTTTACAATAAGTTGACCTCCTTTGTCTCGGAGACTATTATTCTACAATACCAAACAGTGAGGAGATATGCTCCTGCTATGCATTGGTCGTATCAATTGCAATAGTTGAGCATATCTTATGAACGCATTGGTTGATGATGGGCTTCAGTATTGTTAGCAAGAAAATAAATCGAAAGTCTCATAATGTAACGTATCGACTCTCTAGTAGTGTCGCCAAAATATCGCTAACTGAACACATACTCATTTCTGCCTCAGCAGATGTGATGACAATGCAAGGAAGTAGATAGTAGTGCATGCTCACAACTCACCATTGTATCATAACATCCACATCGCATACTATTCTACTATACAATAAACATATAAAAAAACAATGAAGTTCTCTCTATCAACCACCGCCGCCATTGCCGCTGCTCTTTCCCTCCTCTCACAAACTACAGCATTTGCACCAGCTGCATCAATCGTTAACAAATATAATGCAATGAAAGTTAATTCAAACAAACCATTAAATACTCCTTTATACATGTCAGATAATGATGATTGGGCAGCACCCAAATCAGCAATGATTGGAGGTGCAGGCGTAAATAACGCAGGCGAGCCACCATTTGAAATACGTGGTTTTTCATTAGGTAACTTGGTTGTCGGTGCTGGTATACTCGTTACTGTATTATCATTTGCTGAATATTTAAGTACAAGTGGTAATGACGGACCAACATTATCAGGATTGGGATTTGTTTACGGTATTCCAATCTTCTTAGCTGGCGCGGCATTAAAATATGCAGAAATTGAACCAGTACAATGTATCTCTGCACCAGGCGCGGAAGCATTGGCAGAGAAGAAGGCAACTGAAATTATATCCAAGATTAAACAAGATGTGACACGTCATCGATATGGTGATGAGGCACATTTAGATACAACCGTGAAGAAGTTGGGATTGGTAGTGCCTGGGAAAGCATACCCTCAACTTATGGAATTACGAGAAGACATTACCGACGATGGGGAATTGGCATTCACAATGGTATGGCAATCTCTCGATACGCCATATAAAATGTGGGCAGATGAGAAGAGACGTAAACGGTATGAAACCTTCTTCGGACCGGATGTTGGTGCCGAGGTTGTTAAGATTGATGCCGAGCAACGATTGGTGGGTATCCGATTGACTACTGGTGGACCATTGAGTGAGGAATATTTAAAGAGTAAGATGGAAGCAGAGGAGAGTGTTAGTGAAGAGAAAAAGGTTGCTGTATAAGTTTGTGAAGGCAGTGCTAAGTGAATATTAGACAGGAAATTGAGGGGTGGGGAATATCCCCTCTAAAAGTATAGATGTTTGTAAATTATATCAACTATTTAAGTATAGCACAGGTACTATATTTTAAACAACCTACTACTTCTAAACCACTAACCTACTTCTAAACAATCTACTTCTTCATCACTAAACCAGAAACCTCTACTCAATTGATAGTTACAATCTTTCCTTTGTTGTTCTTGACCACTGACGCTTCGGTGCTCACCCAAGTGTTATTTTCAACTTTAACTTTTCGTTGGTCACTTTTGACCCCATCATGATATCGCTGGTGAGACCGTAGTGCGTTTGCATATTCGTCCTTGGTGACATCTTTAGATATATACAACTCTTTCACTTTCTCCAGTGCATTATCATGTCCACTAGCTGCAGCAATTAAGTAATGCCTCCTTGCTGCCTCATGATCCTTGAGGAAGTGTATCGTTAAAGTTGCAAGATTGAACCTTGCCTGTTCATTTCCTTTAATGGCTGCCTTTTTGTAATACTCAACAGATTTACGCCAATCCCTTACCCTACGACAGGTGGGAGAACATTTAACCTTGCATACTTGTCTACCATTATCCCATAGAGGATTGTAGGCATCTCCCATTAGTCCACATGCCGCAGAATTACCAAGTTCTGCAGCCCTTTCCCATAAAGTAAAGGCGGTGTTCCTCGAGTCCTCTTCTGATATGAGACTACCGTCAATGTAAAAACTCCCCAAAACTTGCATAGCCGTTGCATCGTTGTGTTTCTCACACCGAATTCTCAGTCTCCTAATAGTCTCGGCAGAACTTTCACTGACAGGTATTCGACAGAAGGGGCACAAACATTGCCGTTTCTTTTTGCACTTTGCACATCCACAATTATTTGGACATTTCTCATTTGCCTTAAGCATGTGAGTTCTCATACATCCACCACATAATGATTTTCCACAGCATGCCTGGTATTGTATCTGATATTTGCGTATTATATGATGCGGTCATTAGGTCATGATTTTAATTTTATGTGCATATGATATGAGGCCATATAATGTGATGTGAGTGCATATGATATAAGCGAATTTAATGTGTCATCAACATACACCAACTTACCTGTCCATTAATCGGTAGCTCCAACATACATACACCACAATCATCTCTCGGAGGAGGCTGTTGAAAGAGCGGATCATCATCATAATTATAAACTACTAATTCTTTCATATAATTGTTCCCCGATACTAGACACGACATGTAATCATCAATCGTTGCAATAGAAGAAGATTCGTATCTTTCATCTTTCAATGCCTCTACGTCAATGCATTGGCTCGACGCAAGAAGCCCAGTACTAGTACTGCCTTTCTCATCAAGCAACTGTTGCTCAGCCTCATAAGGAACTTGCACATAATCAATTTCGTTATCATTTAACCACTTAACTGATTTTGGACTTGCTAAGTCCGACGCCGCCATTTTTGACATTATTATTTTGAGAGTATGATAAACAACTGTTTATATTACTCGGCAACTCTTGATAGATTGCACTGGGGCAATGAAGATCAGATCTCAATACATATGTTATCGTAGTTTATCGTACATAGTTGTCAAGAGATTGTAGGCTTCTCAAAAATACATACCAAAATACAAAATTTTTTATATTTTTAGTAACCAATAAAGGTATCTTGGGTATAATGGCCATATATGGGTCTAAAGACGGTATATTTGACTATATATTTTTGTATTTCTTGCTCTATAGAAGGACAAAAATACATTTGCGGAGCTATATAGTATTCTTGTACTTTCCAAAGATACCTCTCCTTTTTCGTTGCAGAAAACAAAACAATCGCTCGATGTTGCTTGAGTTTGAGTTTGATATTAAATGTACCTAGTCTGGTATGAATGTGGATCATACGACAATGAATAGCCATCCCCAACAGCGCAATAAACGTCTAGCCCAGCGGCGGAGGTATGGCAGCAAGGGAAATAAGAGTAACAAGAGTAGTAAAAACGGTGGATCAAAATCTAGTAAAAGTGGAGTTGCATCCAATAATCAATATCATACCAAATCAGGAAAAGGTAGCACAAAGGCAAGCGAATCAAAGTCAAGCAAATCAAATATATTCATTCATGATAATGTGGGCAGCAAATCATCATCAAAGTCGGCTAAAGCTAATACTAACAGCAATCTATTCACATCTGAGACAAATACTTTTGATGTGCATGTTATATCACCACACATCCCTCCACTCATACAAACAAACTCACCAACAACCAAACCAATAGTATATATGCATTCATGTACCGGCGAGCCTTGCCTGTTAGATACACAATGTCGATCGCCGGGTGGTATGTGCGGTACGAATTGCAACGCCTTATCGATCTGGAATAGTTCATGTCCAAAAATTACACAAGAAGAAAAGGTACTTAATACACCTACACCAACAATCCAACCAACTACACCATATATCAATGAATTAGAATGTACAGGTTTACCATGTACTGGTGAAAATCGTGAAGTATCATTTGCTATGGCATTTTTAATGAAAAGTTCAGGTATACCATTATGCCGAGCTCAAAATGGTGCATGTGGCTCCGGTGTACTGTATTGCAATGAAAAATCGATATGGAATGAAGATTGTCCATCAAATTCACCAACATTGAAACCTACCATTGAGACATTGGCACCTGTTAGTGACCAGCCTGTTAGATATAGTGCACCGCCAACAACTAGCCAACCTTCAATAATGAAGTCAACAGAACCAACTGTAACTCTCATACCAACATGTCTACTTGTTCAAACTAACATGTCTAATGATGGAGGATACATCAACGTATATGTCAATGATGGAAGTGGTTCAGGGTATGTAGAGAAAACCACACCCAATATAATCTACTCTGAATCACAAATAGTACTAGATGAATGCTATAATGGATTAGTAGGAGTACAAATCCGTAATCCAACACCCACACCATGGATGGGAAGTATAACAACATCCATCAATAACAAATTAGATTACTTCCCAATGAGTTGTGATAATTGTACAATTGGATTAAACTTTACTGAATTGTTAGATTATACTCCTCCATCCAGTAGTAGTGGTGAAGAGATTATGATTACGACAGAGAAAATAGTAGTGGATGGGAATGATACAAATGAACAAGGTGGTGGTGTGGCATTGTGTTTAAATGGTTTGGATGAGAATGGTGGTAATAGTTGTACATTGAGGAATATGGCAACTTTTCAACCAACGTCTTCACCGACTGATACAGTATCTCCTACACCTCCAGACACGTCCAGCGCTCAAGATGCTTCTGCTGCAGTAGAAATTGAGATAACAGTGCCAAGTTCTTCTTCTTCAGATGAAGTTGAAGAGATTAGTCCAGATGATTTTGAAAGTAACAAAGAGATTGTTAGTCCAACTTCAAGTGGAACTATGTCTGATTCTAGTAGTAATGGATTCCCAATCGGAGGATATATTGGAATTGGTGTGGCAGTTGTGGCATTATTAGCTATGTTGATTGTAGTGAAGAAGATGCGTAATCGTCGACAAAAGAGTGTTGAGGAATATGAAGTAAGTAACGACGAGGAGAATGATGATGATGAATTGATTGATCAGCAGAATGATGAATCATTTGAGAGTAGACCGTACTCGCCATCTGAGAGTGAAGACTCAGACTCGGATTGATCGTCCCTTTGTTGGGATTCATTTCTTGGAGAGATGAACAAATGGGTCGGATAGGGTATATATGTGTGTTTCAATATAAGTAAGACTAGAACAAGTAAATGTGACAAATAAGTATTATCACTAATGTATATGACTCTCAATAACTTCCATACAAGACAAAGACTTGTCTCCACATATAAAACATATCACCCTCTACATATAAATTTCATGTATAAACTACACACTGCCTATGATGCACTTGCTCGAACAATAAGACCATCCAACGATGTTTTCAATACTTTAATATTGGACAATAACTCAAGCTGAGCAATAACAGCTGTACCAAGATTTCCCCTCATGGCCTTACCTATATTCTTATCAAGAGTCAAACCTAATACAGTAATCTCGTCTGCCCTATCTATAACCGATGGTAATACAGTTGCAATATATCGTTCAGCAATTATAAGACGAGGTAATACCCGTAACATGGTAGTACCTGCTAATTCAAAGGATGCTTTGGAGATTTGTTTTTCAATGTCTTCAATTGCAAGTAACTGGTCTTTTAGCATGCCGATAGCTTCATTAATGGATGTAGGATTTGGTAATGTTATTGTTGGTTGATTCGGTCTGAATACACCATAACTTTGTTCAATTGTGTTACCGGTACTTTCTGGTATACCTTCTTTGAATACTCCGATACATTCCGGTGATTCATCTCCAGTTAGACATGAAGCTGATGCTTTATCAATAATTAGTAGTGCGGGTGCCGCTGTACCGAAGAAGTATGATATAAGTTTTCTACGGGTAGAATATGTAGGTGGTAGCGATGTTGTCGACATTGATACATCTAAAGTCGACTCTTCTTGGTTGATGATGGGCGGCAGCCGGTTGATTGAGAAGGCATCAATCATTCGTGTCAGCACAGCAAGAAGTATAAATATTTTGCCTATCATGGTCATAATGTGAATGAGTAGAGATATATGCGTATAACGATATTATTATCAAGCAACGCCTTGCAAAGGTTCTGCTTCTTGGTTTCGATTAGAAGTTCTGACAACTGATGAGAACAAATTTCTGATATTTATGTTATCTATCCAATTGATAATTATAATCGTGGTATTTATTAAACACGTTAGTAATCGTATTATTGTTGCATATATTGTTAGTAGGATGAACCGTATGGTGGAGTTCATCATACTATCATCAAATTATCAGTAAACATCATGACATTTCGATACTCATATATCGTATACGATGACCGTTGGCTTTCTGGAGGATATGGTGGGTATCTTTTTTTTTTTGCTTCACTGATCGATTGGCAGTTTTGGGTTGATGTTAAAATTATCTAAATTATTGCAATAATAATAAATGGCTCATAAATTTCTAACACTCTCGTTTAGTGGTGCTGGTCATCTGCTACCATATCATTTAGGATTGGCTACATCTCTACTATCATTATCAACAACAACGAAGAAGCTACCACCGATACATGCAGTCAGTGGTTCAAGCTCAGGAGCAATTGCCGCTACTTTATTTGCATACTTTCCTAATCAAATACAAGATTATACTGATCGGTTTATATCCGATGGCGGAAGGGCAATGTACCATCTAAAGGAAATGATATACGATGATACAGATGGTGGTAATAACAATTTGGTGGTTGATAATGAAACAAACAACAACGATACAAGTTTACATATCGCCACTACACGATGTTCAGATGGAACACTACAACTATTCGACTTTCCATCCAAGTTACAATCTTCTATAATAGATAAAGACCATCTAGTAAACTGCCTCCAAGCATCATGTAAGATACCACCACATTTTCATCCATCCGATGTTCTTGAAAAGAGTAGATGGTTATCAAGTAGTAGTTATGCAATATATCCTGAACAAGATGGGATTATAATAAATAGAGAATCCTATGTCGATGGAGGTATTACAGCACCAGCTCCACCAACACCATTGGATACAAAAGAGAGTGCATGTAGAGTAATTGTTTCACCAATCGCAGGACCTAATTATAATGAAAGGAATACTATACGAATTAGTCCGATAGATAATTCATGGAAACTACCAATTGATATCAAATGTAGAGAAGGATTCAATATATTTTCAAGTATACAAAACTTAAAAGCAATGCAAAATAGTGCAGGATTGGTATCTTCGTCGACATTGAAAGATTGGTATGAGAGAGGTATTAATGATGGTGAAAGAATGATTGATAGGATGACTAACGACTAGAAGTAAGAGTCTATCTATTCTGTTCAATATCTAATTTACATTATCTCTGTATCAACACCACTCTCTTCTCCAATACCTTCGTTATCCTTCTTCACCCAACGACACTTGGTACTTTCCGAAGGCCACCCGCCACATCTAGCAACAACACTATAATTATCATTAGCCTGTTTCAATACATCCAAAACCTTGGCACCATGATACTTCTTCCTTGGCATTTTATATGCGGCTATAATCTTTCCTAGTGGATGCACGATATGTTCTTGATATAACTGTGCATATCCTTCTAGACTACCCATCCTTCGTGCAAACTCGGTTCCTGCCTCGGCTATACGTTGTGTCTCTTGAGGATGGGATTCAGCCCAATCATACTTGGCCTTGAGGTCGGATAGGTCAACTGCTACGGGAATGTAGTGTACCCATGGCTCGAGATGATCATGGTACCAATCCTTGGTTGGTGTGACATGATGGAATAGTACGCCCTGTTTGATATTGAGAAGAGAGTATGGATGGATGAGAATGAGGTATGGCTAAGCTAGTTTCAAGACAACAAAGTCAAGTCAAGGACAAAACGTACCGGCAAAGCTAACTTTTCAATAGTACCAGTCCACGTCGTGCCACCTCCGCCTCCTAAATCAATATGATACTTATATGTAGCATGTTCCATCATATTCATCGAATTACCAATAGCATTAATACCATATGTTTCTTGTAAAAATTGAAATTCGGGATTATCCGATGCTGGCATCTTCTTACCATTAACATTACACGAGGCAAATTTAATGTTCACCCATGGTAATGTCGTACCGTCTTGTACCCCCGCTACAGCATCTTGATGACGAGCATCAAGTTCAGCTTCAGAGGTTAGCAATACACCCCTCCATCGTGGTGTTAACTTATCTTGTCCCATATTCCATAAACTCTTGATAGCACCACGAACTACCGGATGAGTCTCACTCTCATCAACACCAAACTGTTCCTCATATGGCTTGATATCCTCTTCATACGTTGGACTTCTCATGTCAGGGAAGAGTGTATGTAGGAATAAAAAGTCGGTACCACGCCATATCACTTGTGGAATGAGATTATCCCAATAGTTTGGTTGGGTGATGATGTTTTCGGCATAGACTAGACCATCTTGAAAGTGTTTCCCCATTGCTTCTACTCCAGCTACTTGAGGATCTTGAGGGACATCTTGACCTTGAGGAACAACATCTTGAGAAGCTACAACTTCTTGTCGAGGTTGTAAGTCTTGACATATCTTACCACTACTCTGATATTCACTAATACAGGGAATATGCGGCCGGGGACTTTGTGGCATGGCAATAACACTAGGCATATACTTCGAATCGACCAATATTGACCCAAATTGTAATATTGGTGCCCAATTGGTTGATTTGCAATATCCCTTCCCTTCTGTTTCGAATAGACATGGACGTCGAATACGTGGCATGTCTCCCGTACTTAGTAGGAATACTAAATCGCCTGATTCAGCACCCTGGAATCTACTTGGATAATTCTTACGTAATGCAGCTGCTAAGACCGGTGCAATAATGTATACACGTTTACATCCCCAATTACATTTTGGTGTATTATGCATAACAACAAAATCATCTGTAGCACTGTCGTAAATGAAGAATAATAATTCACGTTGGAACATTCTTGCTGCTAATAATGTTGAGTCAATATCATAGGATGTTACATTCACTTCTCTCTTGGATGGTATTGATAATGCATTGGCAGTATTTAATATCTGTGTTTTGAGCTCGGGTGTTAATGATGCATATAATTCTTCTTCATTGGTAATACCTAATCGACGCATTTCGATAGCTTTATTGGCACGACGACGTATATTGATTACTTCTTCTTTGGATCGTGGTTTTAATGTTATTTTTTGTGGTCCTTTCCATTTAAACTTCTTCTCCTCTTCACCATCTAAAGTATTGGCGGAGGAGGATGTGGTTTCATCATCAACTAGTAGGAAACGATGTTGTGGGACATAATGTTCATAATCAATGCCAGTACTACTACTAGAGGGTGTGAAGAATGTAGAGGTATCAAATGCTGCATTATAAAATTGAAGTAAACATCCCGCAATTACTATTGATGCTATAAACTTTGTTGTTTTGGACCGTGTCCGGCCAGTACTACGGCTTGCATATATTATTAGAGATAACATCATGGTATACTATTATATCATCTTATTCATTAATAGGTGCTATATCGCTTACAATGCTTAATGTTGATCGGACTTCAAATAAATGCCTCGACTGTCATTCAAATCGAAGATACCGGTCATAAAACTATTCATCTAGGGAAAGATACATATCTTATGTCTGAACTAAGACTCTGGTATTCAATATCTACTGCCATATCTGATCAGACACATACAAAATCTCACTTTGGCGACACTAAAGCAGCCTCTCTCCTCGATTGCTCACCACATATCATCATTCTCTTATTGTTTGGCCTAGCCTTTCGTTAATGTTGAGCCACCTCAACAATTGAGTTGTCAATATACTGCATTGATACCCTTATCTAGAGGTGTTATAGAATAGAAGGTTGATTGATCGACACACAAGACGTGGCTTCTCTTTTATTTTGTGGTTGTCTATTGCAATACTTCACATATAAAACCATGAATCATTCAAGCACATCATTAAACTATATAACAAACAATCGACAAATTGATACTACAACTACTACAAAATCTAAACCACGTTTCCGTCCTCCACTCGATACTGATGACGACGATGTAGATTTCAATTCATCCTTCTATGGCAAGGCCGAAATTAAAGTAGAAGACAATAAGGGAAGAGAGGATGACGTCGATGATAGTGAGGTATCAGATAGGCTACATGAAAGTATACGATCATTAACTGATATATTTGCTGTACATCAGGAATCATCACGTAGTTTAGTTAAATCTGGTGATATTATATTTGATGATAGTGAACGTACTGAATTACCCGAAGAGGTAGAGGATGATGATGAGGGTGCCGCACTCCCTCCTATTGATATATCAGAACAATCTACAGTACCCGATGCTTTAAGGCTAAGTCATCAATTAGATGCATCATCTGTCGGAGATATATTAGCCGTACATCAAACTGCCTACACACAACGTTCCAGAAGTAGAAGTTCAAGACAAGATTTACCAATATCAAAATTATCATTCACTTCTGCCAAGGTTGCTAAAAAGTTATTACCATTAGTTGCCGAGGTTGCATTTGAAAATAGTACAGAACAAAAGAAGAATAAGAAGGAGGTAAGGAAGCCAAATAGACTTAGTATTGAAGGATTAACTAGGCCTAAATCATCGGATTGTTTTACTAATCTTAGATCAACACAATCCGTCTCAAATGAGGATAAGAATACAAGTTGGGGATTGGTTAGACGTAAATCCTCTGGTAGCTTTGGCAATCGGAATAAGTTAACCACCTCGGATTCTAACAATAAGAATGCAAGTTGGGATATAAATAATAATAAAGAGGCAGTACAACAACAACCCACTGCAGTCTTATACAAACGGAAACCATCCTCGGATAGTTTAGTATCATTAGAATTACAAAGTACTAAAGCTGAGTTGGAGAATGTTAAGGCACAACTTGCTGAGTTACGGAGTAGGTCATTAACTCCCTCCGCAAGACGTTTACCTTCGATTGACGTCTCAGAACGAACAACAGATGCAGGAGGAGAGGAAGATTATGAGAGCACCTTAAGGCTAAGTCATCAATCTGATGCCTCATCTGTAGGGGATGTATTAGCCGTACATCAAACGGCATATACCGCACCCCACCGACAACATTCATCAAGAAGAAGTAAACGACAAGATTTACCTATATCAAAATTATCATTCACATCTGCTAAAGTTGCTAAGAAGTTATTACCCTTGGTAGCCGAGGTTACATTTGAAAGCGATAAACCAAGTAGATTGGCTAGACCAAAGTCTTCGGATGATTTAGTTGCTAGTGAGGACGGGAGTAGTAGCAGAGCAGCAACCCCCTTTGATGATAACATAACTGGTATGCCACGGTGTATCCCTCCAATAGATGTATCAGAACGAACAACCGAGGAGGCAGCAGCAGAAGATGATGATGAAAGTGCCTTGAGGTTAAGTCATCAATCAAACGCATCATCTGTAGGGGATGTATTAGCAGTACACCAAACTGCATATGCACCTCGTAGGTCAAGTCGACGACGATCAATGGGGGATACCCCTGATAAGAATCCATTACAGTTATCCTTTACATCTGCCAAGTTGGCGAAAAAGTTGTTACCACAAGTTGAAGAGGTAACCAATGAAGGTGAAAGTAATATGGAAACGAAGAAGAAGAATAAGAAGGAAAGGAAACCGAATAGACTTAGTATTGAAGGACTTAGAGTACCAACTAAGGAAGGTCCTCCTCCTACAAGACCAGCAATATCCAGAAGACATAGCATGTCAGATGTAGCACCGGCATCTAGATGGTCGTTGGCATTAGCCAAGTATGAGAAGGACAAGCCACAAGATGACGAGAAGAAAAGTAGTCCTTCCAAGTCATCAGCAGCACTCCGATCTCGAAGAGCATCCACCGGTGATTGCCCTGATGAGGTATTAGACTTTGAGGGATTAACACCAAAGTTATCAAGAGAAGTTGAACGATTATCACAATCTTCTGGTACGGCACTTACGGTATGTTCAACTGAATTAGAGAGTAGTGTTGCACCAAGTATTGGTTTGTCAAAACTAGAAGAGGAGGGTTCAAGAAGTGAGGATGAGACATCGCCGAGGAATACTGGTAGCAGTGCTGAAAAGAAGAGTAAGACATCATCGTCCAGGTCTTCGTCGTCAAGGAGTAAGAAGAGTGATGATGCTCAAGTCGAAGACAAGTCCAACAGCAAGAGTAGCAAGTTATCTTCCCTTGACAATCTCAAAGATGATGTAAAGAAGAAGAACAAGAAGAACAAGAAGCGCCCCAAGCATCCCTTAAAGAAGATGAGTACAAGCATGAGTGATGTGTATGAAAAGACGAGTAAGCAAAAGAAGAGCAAGTCAAAGAAGATTGATAAACGAGCTTTATATTTCAAGTCTATAAGTGTGGATAACTTGCTTGATGAAAGTGTATCATCATTAGAAGCAAGTTTACGATCTACGGGTCTTGACGAATCTGTGAATTCGAATGATGTTAGTGAATTGTTCAATAGATTAATGGCATTGGAAGACTGTGCAAGGGAATAGAGAAGTATTAGATACACCGACACGGAGATGATGTGTATAGATTGTAAGCCTAAACAGCCTAAGTGTAGACTAAACAACAAGAGTGGGATAGATAACTAGTTCGGTTTTATATTATAGCTTCCTTGAAACCTGACAATATACGAGAGTAATACGAATATGCCACTGCAGAAACAACAGAACCATCTTCTCTCTTCAAAGTAGCTTCAGAAATATCCAAGTATCGATATCCTTCTTCTACAAGGGTGTCGCTCTCTAGCTTGTCACATGCATCCATTCTTGATAAACATAGGCAAGCTTCTGCATAAATAGTAGAAAAGGCAAAATCAATGTAAGAAACTACAGCAGCTTCAAACCAAGCTGGATACTTTTCCTCTTCCTCATTCAACATATATGCAATATCATCCTTGATAGAATCATATTCATCCCCATCTGAGCTACGGCAATTCAGTATTATTATCATCGGTATTATCATATTGGCAACAATTGGGTGCCTCTTCTCTCCTTCTGTTGGGTGAATAATATGTTTCTCGTACAAGTCAAGTGCCTGTGTAACTCTGTCTCCCCCTTGTTCTTTAAAACATAGACAGATGGGATATAGTATTACGTTGAGGCTCAAAAACTCTCGTTCTCCAATCTCTGGTAGTATCTGTTCAATAATGTAGTCACAAAGCCTAAGTGCCTCTTCCTTCCGATTCAAGTAGCATAACCATGATACTGATGCAGCTAAGATTTCTGCACAATGGTCGGTTACATAATCTCGTGAGATCACTTTGGTATGCAAACTAGGCTCATATACAAGTTTCATTTCCTCTATGGCTGATACAGCATCTTCATATCTACCATACTTTCTCATAATGTCAGCTTTTATGGCCAAAGATCGACCATGGTGGTATTGTTGGAAGCTTGTCTCTTCCACGAAACTTATTGCCACTTCATTCTCTGCCTCCTCTAGAGTTTGCTTGTTGGGGGGCATAGATGCACCCCCTTTGAGTAATGCTACCATCAAACTGTAGCCAGGGAACACAAAACTCCGATCTTTCAATAACTTCTTGGCAGGTGCTTCTTTGAATATGTTTAGAGCAAAATAACAAGAGAGAATTGCCAAATTACGTGTATCTTCTTTGTTAGGATCTGACAACCTCGAAAGATAGAGATCATTCCAGTGTCGAGCACTATCAATCAAAGTTGAAACCACTACTTCCAATTCCTTTGGTCCCATAGATCTTTTCTCATATGAGTTGTAGCCTGTCTCCCATGAGTACTCATCATCTGACTTGAATAAAGAAAGGATACCTCTGTCTATTTCCAATGCCTTATCCTGCTGCCCCAAACTGTCAAACATCTTGCTCATGATAGCTGCATCTCCAGCTTCTTTTAATCTATCAAAGGTGTTTTCACTATCCTTATCTAAAACTGCAGGTTTTGAAGAAGATCTTTCAGAGGATGTTCGATTAGTAGGCTTTTTCAACCCTTGGCTCTTTATGACACATGCCCTTTTCCAGGCAATGTTTGAAGCATATGGAAGTGTGAAGCTCAAGACGGAAGCCCCCATTAGATATGTATATACTTCGGGTATAATATATTTGACCATTGTTGCAGTTGGTAGAGTGATAGTCAAGATACAGCATGTTGCGAAGAGAGATGATGCAATCTCGGGTAGCTCTCTGAATTGATTCGGCACTGCCCCATCACCCTTTGTATTCAGTAGCAATGATAGGAAGAAGGGTATGATGAATAATACTATCCCGACAATTAAACTCCACGAGCCAGTGGCTGATTCACATATGTACACTTCTTCATGCACTTCAACACTTTCCAATCTGACGTTTGGTAGTGATAGATTGATTATTTGTAGTATGAGTTGTGGTATCATCAATACTGCTACCACCCACACTGAGTCTGCAAAGGTAATCCTACAACGAAGACCTGTGTTACTAATTGATTTCTTCTTTCCACAGCTACTGATAAATCCTCTCCAACTTGATATTCTACTTAATGCTTTCATAATTGCTAATCTTGACATTGTTATTGATAATTCTATCTGAACTGAACTAGTATTATCTTCCCTAAATGTTTGTGAAGCACCCATGATACATCCAATTCTCCAAGTTCTTACTATTAAGATATTACCCATGAAGGTAAGACACGTAAAGATTATCGGCTGTCGAAGTGCACAACTAATGTCATTCTGGCAATGCAAACATGAAAGATGAAAAGGTAGCCAACGCCCCACATATTGCAAATATTGCTAACCATACTGGCTGATACAACTCTAGAAGTAGATTGTTCCGATGTTGGTATAGAGTTACAGCAACATACAATTGTATACATCCTAATATTGCAATAATAGTACCGTAGCAAGCCCTAAATATTTTCATATCATCATCAATTTCTTGTTGATAATCTAAACTACCAATTGTAGCGGCAAGGCCTACGATGACCAGTACGGCCACCGTACCTACTATTCCTTGCAGTCTTCTTCCTTTCATTATTGTACTACTTATACTATCTCACACACACACCTGATGATATCACTTGACCCGATTGTAGGTATGCATATTTTGCCATTTTGAGCCTCAGCTTCTCTCTGCGAAGATTATGGGATGAGGGAAAGAGCAAGATGACAATGAACAATCATTGATATATTTAGTATAAAACATCTAAACTTATACATCTCATTTATATCTTTATCACTTATCACTATATGCAGACAACATCTATCTACACTTGACACATACACATAATCCCCTACTATACATCATCCGTAAAAGGCATCTTGTAATCTCGACTCATAATCATTCACCATATCAGTAATCTGCTTTTCCAAACTTTGAATATGTGATTGTAATCGGCCCTCCTTTGACTTTTGCATCTCCATTGTATTCTGTATCTTGGCCATCTCTGACTTGTGCTTGCGTTGCTGTTGTTTCAGCTCCTTTTTACATTCCTTGAGCTGTGCCTTGACCTCTTGAACAGCCGCCTTGTCATCATTAGCATCCACTTGTTCCTCCTTGAGACGGTCAATCTCTTCCTTAAGCTTGGATGCCTCCTGCTCAAACTCCTCATCCTTCTCGGCAATTGCCTTCTGGATGCTCTTTTTGAAGTCCTCTTCCTTCTGTTGCATGAGGTTGTCAATCTCTAGTTCTGAGAATGAACTAGTTAGCTTCTCGGCATTCATTTGTTTCAATAAATCATCCTCACGTTCTGTCCATGCCTGTTCCTTCTTCTTGATATCTCGAAGCTGCTTGATGTATGACGCCTCTCGCTCCTCGAATGATTGCTCAGTCTTATTCTTGGTGTCACGAATCTTCTGCAAATATTCGTCTTCTTTCTCGATGAGGATCTTCTCATGCTTGATCTTGAGGTCGCGGATAGTCTCGGTATACTCATCCTCCTTATCTTGCATGGCACGTTTATGTAGCTTGTTAGCCTCCCATAACTTTTGAGTATTATCATCATCACTCTGTTGCAATTTCTTGATCTTCTTCTTGAGAGTACTAATTTGTTCAGAAGAGGATGATGTACTATCGACATCATTATCAGCTTCTTCAAGTTCTTTAACTCGGTCCTCAGATGCCTCGAGCTGTTGCTTTACATCGTCCAAGTCATTCTGCGCTGCAAGTAGCTGCCTCTCCTTCGTTTGTAAGTTCAACTTTGTTTGATTGACAAGCTTATGCTGCTTCTCAGCATCTTTAATCTTATCCCGAAGCTGCTTCTTTAGCTTTGACAATTCAGTCTCCATATCACTACTACCTCTAGTGCTTAATGAGCTTAGTAATTTGGCATTCTTTGCCTCGTCCTTGTACTCATCAATCTCTTGTTCAAGTGTTGCAATACGATATTGCAAAGTGACAATCTGACTCAAGCACTCGGTCCTTCCAGATCTCTCTTCTGTCAACTCGGTTTCAAGTTGAGCAATTGTCTCGTCATGCTCACTACGAATAGCCGCGTTAAACTTCCTCATATCATCAGCCTCCTTGATGGCTGCCTGAAGTTCTAAGACACTATCACTCTTCGAATTCCTAGATAGACTACCATCACTTGAAGTACTACCCAACAACTTTAATGATTTGATCTCTACCTCAAGATCACGACGCTCTTCATTCCACTGTAATTCTTTATCTTTCATCAGCGCTCTAAGCTTATGCTCTTCGTTCTGTGCCTTTAAGCACTTCTTATTCAAGGCCTTGATCTGATCCTCGAATACCTTGGTATTATTCTTCTCTTTATCTTGCTTATTAGAACGAAGCTTTTCAATCTCAACTTTGGCCTTCTCCAAGCTTTTACCAAGACTCTTCACAGTTGCAATTGTTTCACCGTGTGACTTGATACTACTCTCATTTTCTTCCTTGAGAGATGCAACTTGATTCTGTAACTCTGACGACTTGGCCTTCTCTGTTGCAATTTGCTCTTTCAACTCTGCAATTGTCTTAATGGCTGAAGACTCGTCAATACTATCCAGCTTGTTAGCCCCAGATGTTGAAGGGAACTCACCCTGTTCATCCCGTGCTCGTTGAATGACCAGTTCCATACTGTTCTGTTGTCGATGATTGTTATTTCGGGGACTTGAAGCTGCTTCCATTGCGTGACCCTCCAGGAATGTCAACTTACTAACACCATCATCGTGTACATCATGACTATCCTCACTCTCCTCGCTATGACTAACACTCAATATAGGTGCTAGCATGGTAGCCTTCTTCAACGCCATCTCGGCTTTATTCTTCTCGGCTCTAAGTCTATTAATCTCCTCTTTGAGCGCCATCTCATTCTGTGAAAGAGCATGCTGCTGTTGATGTTGATTCTCTTCTGCCTTGACAAATACCTGAAGTTGTTGATTCAACTGTGTACCAAAACTTGTACTAGATTGACTACTCGAGCTGTAGGTACTACGTGATCCTCTATTAACTCCACCCGAACCATGTTGAGCAAGACTGTTACTGCTCGTTGAACCAGAAAGCTCATTCCGAAGTTCCGATAATCGCTGATCTTGTCGTTCTTGTTCGGACATGCCGTATGGATCTGGTTGGTGTCTCTGTTGTTGTTGAAGTGGCATACGTTGCTTTTGATTACGACTCTTGGGTGTAGTGGTAACATATCTTGGACTTGGGGGTGGTAAGCCACCGCTACTGTTGGATCTAGTACGATGGGCCTGAGGTGATGGATGACCAAAATTCATTTGTCGTGCATTATTATTCCTTCTGTTGTTTACTGGTGATACACCCAGCTTCATCATGGCATGTCGTCCACTTCGAGGAGTCATCTGAGCATTATTCCATGTATTTTGGTTATTCTCATTGTTATTAGTTGTTGTTGTGACTACCCCAACTTCCTTCACAGGGATAGTACCAATGTTATCACATAAACTAGTAATCTCAATATCTCCCTCTGGCTCGTGCTCAATGAGTGTAGTATCATCAATTAACTCCGCATCGGCATCTTCAAATGATGAATATTTGTCACGAGAAGATACAGTCGATGTTTTGATTGATAGACCATTGTTGTTGGGATATGGTTGTTGAACCCTCTGCTGACTAACTACATCTTCACCACTATTACCATTCTGAGACGAGTACATTATTGCAAACTCACGTATCTTATTAGCAACCTCCACATTACCACTATACTCTGCATTCCTAGCCAAATCTTCACATGTATTACTATCACCATCCTTACAGGTGTTTACTTTATACCCAGTTGCTACACATACCATATCAATAACACCCTCTTCACTAGGACCCCATTGCGATAAATAATGTAATGGTAACATACCGTTCGGATCTTCTTTTAATGCCGCTTGAGGAAAGCTCATTAATAACAAGTAAAGTACCTCACGTGTACACTTTGCACCGCATGCATAATGCAATGGTAACATGCCTTGATCATCTAACGTTCGTGAACTGTTGGTATATGCTTTTAATAATGTTGATAGGAATGATATTGGTGGATTTAATGCGCATGCTGAATGGATTGGTAGAAATCTCCATAATACTTGATGTGTGTTGTTTGTTGGGTTTATAATCTTGTTACCGTGAACGTCACGTTGATATCGTACTACCCATGTAGCAGCTTCAGTTGGGTATTGTACACATCGTTTAGTTGCCGCTTCCCAATTGGAGTTGCCAATATGTTCGTATAAACCAGTTACATTCTCATCATAGTCGACTGATATATCATTAGGTGTGTAGCTTAGTAATAGTTTGGATGGAGTAGCTGGATTACTGTTGTTGTTGGGGTTGTTGTTGATTTGCTGCTTTTGTTGTTGTATTGGCTGATGCCGCATTGGTGGTGATGAAACCAACGCGACATTCATTTCTCTCCTTGCCTATCGAGATTGATGGACGGTTAGCTTCTTTTACACTTAGATAATAATGACACCGTGCATATGCTGTATAGCAATCTTCAATATTCATATCCTTTATCTACTGCTGCATATCTATTGCAATGATGAACATGAAGAGCAAGCAAAGGGTGATTGATGGTGGTGGCAAGTTTCAAATAGCCCTAGGGCGTGCCCTTTTGTGGGTAACCTCGTTTTCTCATTTTCTCAATCATCATTGCAATCATGATGGCTCTTTACCGTGCTCTACTGTTCGTTGTCTTCTGTTTGGTATTGTCTCCAATATCATTCTGCAAGGCCTTTTCAAACCCTACTCAAAATCGGCAGACGTCCTCGACGGTATCTGCATTGCAATTGAAAACTAACAAAATTATTGAGAGAAATGATGATGATGTGTCAACATCACGACGATCTTTCTTCATATCGACTGCGGCAACCTTAGCCGGTAGTAGTGGACTATTACTGAATCCGTCAGAAGCTAATGCTGTTACAGATTGTTTCAAAGATTGTGTCAAGAATTGCAAATTAATAGCCCCAAAGGTAAGATATGATTTTGTGCATTGTATCTTTGTCATTCGTCACTTATATTATATTGCATCTGTTTAGGATCCACAATATTGTGAAAATAATTGTACAGACTATTGTGCACAAGAAGACAGGACTGATGGACTAAGCGGTAGTGTCAGTAGTACCGGCGGTGAAGTCGGCATACTAGGAATCAATACAGTGCCAAAAGGGGAAGATAAACCACCACAAGTGAAGCTTCCTGGTTTAGATTTTAGTAGTGGTGGTGGAAAGAAGTTAATTGGTTACTAGTTTATAAGTTATTGTGAAGGGGAGGGGGGGGGGGGGGGGGGGGGGAGGGGAGGTGGGGT